>WNFG01000566.1_pt1 | contig 30967 bp, 29 predicted proteins | sample 5400431 | NCBI WGS metagenome assembly WNFG01 (sample SAMN13153346, study PRJNA577476) | soil metagenome | isolation source: 120 cm saprolite under Douglas fir tree site 2 hole 3 replicate 2 | place: USA:California | collected 2015-04-18 | reverse complement strand
ACTTCACCACGCCCCGCAGGTTGATCTGCCCGATTTCCAGGCATTTCTTCCCGGTCGAGCAACCGGACCCGCCGGCCTGCTGGACCACCGGGCTGAAGAACGGATCTCTCTTCCCCGTCATGGACCACTTCTTGTCTTCGGGCTTCGGCTGCTTCGGGACATCGCCTTTCTTGCTTGCATCCGCCGCAGGCTTACCTGGGGCTGGAGTTGGCGGCTTGACCTGTTTCGCAGCTTGCTGTTTCGGCGTCGGTGTAGGCTCTTTGGCCGCTATCTTCAGAGTCGATTTGGCCGCTCCCGCCGGTTTTGCCGCTGCGGCCAGGGGCTTGGGACTTGACGATCCATTCGCCACCGGAGCCGCACCTTTCCCGGTTCCCGGCGCTGCTTTGGCAGCCGGAAGCGCTACTGGCTTCACCGCTGCCGGCTTCACTACTGCTGGCTTCGCCGTTGCCTTCACCGGAGTCACAGCCGCCGGCGCCGGTTTTGACGCCGGAGCGCTGGCCGGCTTCACGACCGGAGCAGGGGCTGGCTTCGTGGCGGGAGCGCCGGGTGTAGGTTTCCCCGTCTGCGGTACTCCTGCCAATCCCAGGGCAGCGTTGCTGTCGTTGGTCTTCTGCTCTTGCACCGACTTCATGGTGCTGCGTGTTTTGTCGATGATGTTTGGGTTCTGTGCCCAGACCCCGCCCACCATCATTGCCATTGCCACAATGCCTGTTGTCAGCTTCATAGCCATCCCTACCTGTTCACCGCCGGCGTCGTTCCGGGCTTGGCTCCGGCTGCCGCGGGTCCAGGATTCAAATCGTGACTGAAGAACGTGGTCGCTGTGCACGTCGCCACTACGCTCTCGTTGGGCGCGTACTGGTACGTGTGCTTGGCCTTCGCCGCAGTGGGATTCTTGGTAGTTGCAACCAAAAGTCCGCTGATGTTTACGATCCGCTCCAGCTTGCCCACGCGGTCAAAGAAATTGAGCATCGAGTAATACGGCCCGTCCAACTCGATGTCGAACGGCATTTCCGTGTAGTACTCTTTCGAGGCCGTCGGCTTCGAGGTATAGCGGCGCAGTTCCACTCCAGCTTTTTGCGCTTCCCCATCGAGCATGGTGATGAATCCATCCACCTGCTTCTCATCGGGAACAATGCGCTGCTCGATTTCCAATTGCTGCTTCAGTTCCGTGAGTTGCTGTTCGATCTGCTTCAGCTTGGGCCGATAGGACTCGAGTTCGTTGTTCTCCCGAACCTTGTCTTCAACCACATGCTGGGCCGTCGCATTTTTCTCGCTCTGGGACTTGAACACAGTGAAGTAAAGAGCTACCGTCACCAGCGCTCCTCCGAGAATCACCACGCCCCATTGCTTCACACCCGACAATTCAGTGAAGTTCGCCATAGTCTGCCTCTACGACTTTCCCTTCTCGCAGGTCAGGGTGAACTGGAACGCCTGCATGTCCTTGATCCGCTCGTCCTGAAACGTTTCCTTGATCTCGACGTTCTTGAAGAATCCGGTCTTCTGGAGATTCGCGATCAGATTCGCCACCGCGTCCGCGCTCAGAGCGGTCCCTTCCAGATTTACGCTCGCACCCAGGTCATCCATCTTGTTCAGCCAAACCGCTTCGGTGTTGTTCACCGTCTCGCCCAGCATGGCCAGCAAATTGACCGGACCCGCCTGTCCCGAGCGCAATTGGTCGATGACATCGACCCGCCGCTTGTAATTGTTGGCTTGGGTCTGGCGTTCCATGAAGCGGGCCTTCACATCAGCCAACTCGCGGTTCTTCTGTTCGGCCACCTTCATCTGCGCCGCAATCGCCTTGGTCTGATGATCCAGCCGGTACCAGTAGGCGAAGTTGAACACCCCGGTCAGCACCAGCACGACTAACACCTTTAGCTTGGGCGAACCCATGTCGCCCATTTCCATCGAAGGCATCACCGGGCCGCCGCCGCCGCTGCCCCGCTTGTTCTTGCCCTTGGCTGTTTCGAGCAGGTTGATTTTGATCATAGGGATTCAAAGCTCCTCAAGGCCAAGCCCACCGCCACTGCCATCTGGCCCGGATTCTGCTCCACCAGTTCCGCTCCATGTCCGTCCGCCGGTGGAATGACTCGCTGGAACGGATTGAACAACTCGACCGGCATGGAAAATTCCTGCCGCAAAGCCTCGACCAGGCCCGGCACTTTCGACGATCCACCCGCCAGGTAGATCTTCTCGATGTGCTCGCCCGCCGCACTGGCACGGAAGAAGTCGAACGTCTTCTGAATTTCCAGCACGATAATTTCCGTCACTTGCTGCAGGATCGGATTCTTCGCGTCTTCGCTCACCGTGCCCACTTTGTGGCCCAGCTTCAGCGATTCCGCATCTTCAAAACTCAAGTCCAGTTCCTTCTGCAGCGAATCCGTATACTGATGCCCGCCCACGCTGACATCGCGGGGAAACAAAGGCGTCGTACCTTTTACGATGTTGATGTTCATCACGCTCGCGCCCAGGTTCAAAAGCGCTACCACCTGTCCCGGTGCCGGCTGATAGTTGTACTCGTAGCAGTTCTGCAGGGCCAGCGCATCGATGTCCACAATAGCGGGGGTGCGGCCCGACATCGAGAGTACGTTGGTGTAGTTCAAAATCTTGTCCTTCTTGACTGCGACCAGCAGCACATCCATCTGCGGGCTGCCCGCCTCTTCGGAGAGAATCTGGTAGTCGAGATTGACATCGGCCAGATCGAAAGGAATGTGAGACGCCGCTTCCTTCTCGATCGTCTCGGCCAGTTCCTGATCGCTCATGGAGGGCAGCGAAATTTTCTTCACGATGACTGAGTGCCCGCTCACCGCTGTAGCCACGCCCTTGGACTTGATCTGGTTATCGAGGAACAGCTTCGAGATCGCGCTCGAAACCGTGCCCGAATCCACGATCATCGAATCCACGACGATGTCGGAAGCCAGTGGTTCCAATCCCAGGTGCGCCACTTCGATCTGCCCACCCTTCTTCCTCAGTTCGACTGCCTTGATACTCGAAGAGCCAACATCCAGGCCAACAATGGACTTCGATCCGAATCCAAACATGTGTCCGCCTTTACTGTGACCCGGCAGCTTTCATCGCCGCCTTAGGTTTGTGTTTCGCCCGCGGTTCCATCTGGCTCGACTTCTCTTCCATCCACTGGTCCAGCTTCGATTTTTTGAAGCGCCAGCGATTGCCCAGCTTGAACGCGGGAATCTTCTGTTCGCCCACGTACTTGTACAGCGTGTCCGGACTCACTCCCAGATACTGCGAAGCTTGACGAATATTCATCACTTCTCGTGAGTCGGCCATAGTTCCTTGCCCTGCCAACCAGATCCTTTGCCCGCCCGTTGTTCCCGGCCTGCGGGCCTATCTTTTGGGAGACTGCCTTGCCCTCAAATGCGTATCAGAAGGCTTTCGGTGTCCCGAGCATATATCAGCCCTGTAAAACCGCACGTCCAAGCGAATCTCCGCGTTTTACGGGTGTTTTTGCCTGTTTTCTGGAAACGTGCCCGAAGCCTCGAGTGAGGCGCGTCTATATGTTGGGGTAGGACTGCACTAAACGTCTATTAGAGGTAGAACCAGCAAGACTGATGTTGGGTCACTCGCAGGTTGGTAACTGAAGTACTACGCACGGTACGGAGGTACTATGTCTCCCGCCGAAGCCGCTGTTATATCTGCACTTAACTTCTTTCGCTCTGACGTTACCGGCTCACGCCCCACGGTGCGTGCGGGCGATTCGCCCACTTGCGCTAGACAGTTCGCACTTCTGCATCCTTCGCGCCTGCGATAATCTATTCATCTCGCTCCCGGAGGAATCTTTTGCGCTACCTCGATCGTTTGCAACCGCTCGCGCTTTTCTTTGTGCGACTCACACTCGCCGCCATCATGGTCAGTCACGGGTATCACAAGGTTTTTGGCGGCCTCCACTACCATGCCCAGTTTGTGGCCAGCCTGGGACTGCCGGCCTGGACCGCTTATCTTTCTGCCTTCACTGAATTCTTTGGCGGACTGCTAGTCCTGGTTGGACTCTTCACCCGTGCCGCGGCCTTCGCTATCTGCATCAATCTTGGCGTGGCCATCGCAAAAGTGCATTGGCACAATGGGCTGAGCGGCAACGGCGGCTTCGAGTTTCCTCTGGCCGTCGCCACTCTCGCCTTCGCCCTGATTTTCTTCGGTGGCGGAGCCATCGCCATGGATCAAGTCCTCCGCGGCGGATCGGGCTTCAAAGGAAGGTAGGCGGAGTCCTACCCTGTGTGCCCCTGTGTTCCCTGTGGTAAAGCACTTGATTTGTTTCGTTCGTGGATGAGGGACTTGCCCACTGCAGCTCGATTGAATCTTCCTCCCGCAGAAATTATGATGAACCGGAGTCCCCTTGCATCCCAAAGATTTCGCGGGCGCATCCTACAGCCAGCAACGAACTGATTGGAGGCATGTCTTGAGAAAGTTAGCCGTACTCACATCACTCTGTGCGTTTTTCCTGCTCGGCACCCTCGCCCACGCGCAACAAGCTGACGCCATGCTCGGCTTCGGAACGACCCTGTCGTCCGGGACGACCGCGTGCGGGGCAAATAGTTGTGTGATACCCGAAAAGGGAGGCTTGTACCCCAGTATCAGCGCGGACGTCATCTTCCACAAACGCATCGGCTTCAACTTTGAGGCTGCCTGGAAAGCGAGCCGCGGAAACTACGCAGGACTTGGCATACCCTACCGCCCCATCCTGTTTGACTTCAACGGCGTGTACCAACCTCGCCTAAGCAAGAAGGTCGGCGCCGACCTCATGGGCGGCATCGGCTGGCAGACCACTCGCTTCTATGGTTACCAGCAGACTACCAACTGCATCTACTTCAACGCCTGCTACACCAGCAGCAATCACTTCCTGGTAGACGTTGGCGGCGGCATCCGCTACTACGTACGCGGAAATGTATTTGTCCGGCCCGAGGCGCACTTCTACCACATCGTGAATAACACCTCCGACTTCACCTCCAACAACGTGATCCGCGTGGGTGCCTCAATCGGGTACACCATCGGCGGTCCCGAATAGCCCTTTGACCGCGCGACTCATCGCTGGTTTTGCTATCCCGCACCCACTCCGATGGCCAGATTCTGCGGGCCCAGTCGTTTGGGGTCGCACCACCAGGCGCAACCACCCTGGCGCAGATACTCACACGCATGAAGAATTGAAAAGGGGGCTGTATTGAGAAGGTTCGCGCTAATCATATCCGCGTGTACGGTTTTATTGTTTGCCTGCTTCGCCCACGCTCAACAAATAGATGTTGCCGTCGGCGATAATGCCGTACTCTCCTCCAACTACAACAGCTCCTCTCAGGCTTATCTGCCCGCAGCAGAAAAAGGGGGAGCGTACCCCAGTTTGAGCGCCGACGTAATTTTCAAGAATCGAATCGGCTTCAGCGGAGAAGTCGCAGTCAGAGCCAAACAAGGGCTCTACAACAACTACCAGCCATTCCGTCCGATTTTGTACGACTTCAACCTCATGTTTGCACCCCGGTTCGGTGAGAAAATCACTGCCGAATTCATGGCCGGGGTTGGCGGCGAGAGCATACGCTTCTACAACCCAAACGGTATTTGCTATTACTCAACTGGTTGCGTCACTCACGTCAGCAGCAATCACTTTCTAGGGCATGTTGGCGGCGGCGTCCGCTACTACTTTTGGCGGAGCTTCTTCGTGCGGCCTGAGGCCCACCTCTATTTGATCCATAACAATACCCAATTCAATTCTGGCTACATTGGACGGCTGGGCGCTTCCATCGGCTACACCTTCGGTCCCAGGTAGATTCAACTTCGGAAATGAGAAGAGGCAGCGCTCAGTAGACGCTGCCTCTTTTGTTTTTCTCACGCATTCCGCCGGCTCCGCCACCATAACAAGCCCGCAATGACCAGCGCCACGATGGCAATCGCAATATTGAAGCGCTCCAGATTGCGCAGCAATCGCGCCCAATGCCGCCCGAACAGATAGCCCGCGGCGGAGATCACCGTAACCCACAGAGCCGCGCCCAGAACATTAAACACGACAAACTTCCGCCACGGCATCCGCAAGACACCCGCCATTGGCCCGGCGATGATGCGCATGCCAAATACGAAGCGCGCAAAAAAAACTGTGACCGCGCCATAGCGTGCGAACATCCGTTCGCCGTGTTCTAGCACTTCAGGCCGGATACGGAAAATATTCTGGTAGCGCTCCAGCAGGGGGCGCCCCCCGCGGTGGCCCAGGATATAGCCCAGATTGTCCCCCGCAGTGGCGGCCACAATTCCCACAGCAATGATCCATGGAAGCCGCAAACTGTGTTCGGAATAAGCCAGAAAACTGGCCAGCAAAAGAACAGTCTCGCCCGGCAGCGGCAAGCCCGTGTTTTCCAGCAACAGCGTCACCGCAACCGCCCAGTATCCGTACTGGACGAGCGCGTTGCGCAAAAAATCGAAGATGTGGGACGTCATGAGGAAGGAGGGAGGACTGAACTCAGTTTGATTTTACTTGTGCGCTTCGCCTTCCAGGGGTGAATCGCTGGTCAAAAAATCAATCAGCGCGCGATTGAATTCCTCAACACACTCCTCATAGGGCAAATGTCCAATGCCCGGAAAAACGATCACCTGAGAATTAGAAAAATGTTTGGCCAGCCGAGTGGCCGACGAAGCATACACCGCCGAGTCCCTGCTTCCCCACATCAGAAGCGTAGGAATATTTTTCAACTTTGGCAACGTGGCCTCCAGTTGTTGCAGATCCTGCGTCCATGTGCGGACAATACTCAGCCCGTGTTCGAACAATCCCGGGACGGCCAGCGGCGCCATGTAGCCGTCGAGCGTACCCGGAGCAATGTTGCTGCGGTCGGCATAAAGGCGCCTGTGCGCATAGCGGAACAAGAAGGTCATGCGCGGGACGGTAAGGCGGAACAACGCGGCGCCAAAACGGCTGGCGAAAAACGGCGCCAGCCGCCGCCCGTGCGCTGAGTACGGATTCACCGGGGCGACCAGCACAAGTCGCCGCACCCTGAGGTCAGAATCTCTATACAGGCACTGTGCCGCGGCTGTCATTGCGATAGCCCCGCCGTGCGACGTTCCCAACAAATCAAACGAAGAGACTCCCAGAGCAGCAATAAACCGCAGCAGCCGTCTCGCCGTCGCGCCCATGCAATGATCCAGCCCGGCCGGGCGATCGGAAAAGCCAGCCCCCAGCATGTCCGGCGCGTACACCGTGAAGTAACGCGCCAGGGTAGGGATGGTGAATCGCCATGAGAATGAATACCCCAGCAGACCATGGAGCAAGATGAGCGCCGGACCAGATCCCGCACGCAGATACCGCATGCGCGCCCCGTCGAGTTCCATCCAGCACTCTTCCACGCCAGTGTTAGCAGGCGACGGTGAAAGCGTAGAAACTCCCCGTGATTGGTCGGTCACAACAAAATCTTCCCGTCCAGAAGACAACTCTTTCATCACCGCCAGAGTCTATTTAAAAGAACATCGCCTCTGTTCGTTTCACTCTGGGGAGCTTCGGCTCCCCGCTTTTTATCTCGGCGCCCGGCAATCGGCTTCCGGCAACAGCCTTACTTACGCAGCTGTCATCCTGGGCGCAGCAGACTCCCCGCCGTTTGTTGGAAGCCCTTGCGCAGTGTCATCCTGAGCGCAGCAGTTGGCTCGTGAAGCGAGCCATCTGCGAAGTCGAAGGACCCCTAACCCGCTTGCGCAACCACAAGCCAGTTAAGGCATTTCAATCACGGTCTGGGTAGGCTTCTTATCGCTACTTCGTGCCCGAGTATTTAGGTCCCCAGCGACCTACGCGGTGCCCCGACGCCGGAAGCCAGTCCTAAGCCGCCTTCTGCCTCTTCCCCAAAACTTTCTTCAGCACCCGAATCCCTTTATCCACATGCTTCTCCTCCAGCAAAAACGGAGGCAGAAACCGCACCACAGTATCCTGTGTACTGTTGAACAAAACTCCCTCAGCCAGTGCCGCATCGACAATCGGACGCGCAGGCACCTCAAGTTGAATCCCCTGGATGAACCCTCGTCCCCGCACCTCTTGTGCCGCCGCCCGCTTCTCGATGAGAGCCTTCAGCTCCTGCTGCAGGTACGCGCCCACCTTGTTCACGTTCTCCAACAGCTTCTCGTCCTCGACGATCGCCAGGAACTCCAGCGCCACGCGGCACGCCAGCGGACCTCCACCAAACGTAGTCCCATGCTGCCCCGGAGAAATTGCCGAAGCGAATTCTTCCTTAGCGAGAAACGCCCCCAGCGGAAGCCCCGCGGCAATCGGCTTGGCAATCGCAACAATATCCGGAGTCACACCAAAACTCTGAAACGCAAAGATTGTCCCCGTGCGCCCTAAGCCGCACTGGATCTCGTCAAAAATCAGCGCTGCCCGATGCTGATCGGCCAGCCTCCGGCACTCCTGCAAAAACTCCGCCGAGCACTCGTAGATTCCGCCCTCACCAAAAATCGGTTCGAGCACGATAGCGCAAGTATTGTCGTTGACCGCCGCCCGCAATCCTTCCACGTCGTTCTGCCGGACAAACGTCACTTCTTCGAGCAGCGGCTCAAATCCTTTGCGATGCTTCTCCTGCCCGGTCAGGGACAGCGCTCCAAACGTTCGCCCGTGATATGAACCGTCCAACGCCACCAGCCGGGACTTCGCCTCGCCCCCCGCGCGATGTCCCGCCAACCGCGCCAGTTTGATCGATCCTTCGATCGCCTCGGTACCGCTGTTCGAAAAAAACGCCCGCGACATTCCAGAAGAGCCGCCGGAGAGCGTACACAACTTCTCCGCCAGCTCCCCCTGATACTCGTGGTAATAAAGATTGGAGACGTGAATCAGCTTCGCCGCCTGCTCCCGAATCGTCTTAACAATCCGCGGATGCGCGTGCCCCAACGCATTCACCCCCAGCCCCGCCACAAAGTCGAGATAGCGCTTGTCCTCAAGGTCGTAAAGAAATACGCCCTTCCCCCGCGTCAACGCAATGGGATAGCGATTGTAAGTCCCCAGCAAATACCGCCGCTCCAGCTCCGCAATCTGTTCAAAAGTTTTCATAGGAAGCCTTGATTCTATAGGAAGGCGAATTGTGCCGATACGGGAACGCAAAAGCGCCTGGAGGACCCCTGATAGTAGCCCGGCGTTTCCAACGCCGGGTACGATGGTGAAGGTGAACCCGTCCCCGAGGGACAGCTGAACTCTCTCCACGGAGCCTGCGTGTCCCACACCTACGTCTCTGAACTCATCCATTGCGTCTTTTCGACAAAACAACGCCGCAATCTAATCTCACCCGACGTGCAACCGCAACTCTGGTCCTTCCTCGGTGGCATCGCTCGCAAGAACGGATTCAAAGCGCTCATGGTAGGCGGAACCGAAAATCACGTACACATCCTGCTCTCATTGCCTGCGACCTTGCCGTTAGCCAAAGCCATGCAGTTGATAAAAGGCGCGTCATCGCATTGGATGAACGAGAAATTCAAAACACAATTTGCCTGGCAAGAAGGATACGGTGCCTTCACTGTTGGCGTCTCGCAGAAGAGCGACACCATTGCCTACATCCAGAGGCAAGCAGAACATCATCGCAAGCGCAATTTCGAAGAAGAGTTTCTGGCTTTCTTAAAGAAAAATGGGGTCGACTACGATCCGAAACACGTGTGGGGATGAATTTCGGCATCCCCACCACGGCTCCCCGGTTGCGACCAAATGGAGGAACGTGACGCGTCCGGAGGACGCCTGATAATAGCCCGGCGTTTCAACGCCGGGTAAATCGAAGATCATTCCACCCCGTCCCGGGACGGCTGAAATCGTACCTCTACCGCCGTTCACGTCGCGCATTCCATTGCTACGAACTCAGGCATCCCTACGGGATGCGCGTTTGAATTCACGACCTCCCCGGCGTTGGAAACGCCGGGCTATTGTCAGGCGTCCTCCGGACGCAAACATCGTCACGCCGCAGACCGGCCTGCTCCGCCAGTGCGTAACGTACGCAGGACGTTTGATAATAGCCCGGCGTTTCAACGCCGGGTACGTTTCGGTAAATCGGACGCGCATCCCGTAGGGATGCCTGAATTCATCGCAACGGAATGCGGACGATTGGCATTGGCCGCTGGCCCACGCTGTGTGCTTTGCCTGGAGCGAACGCAAACGCGAAAAGAAGCTGCGCTACATGCACCGCAATCCGGTCAAGAATGGACTCGTGCAACAGCCCGAGCAATGGGCGTGGAGCACATACCGCCGCTGCGCCTGCGATGAGGAAGGCATGGTGAGAATCAATCAGTGGCCAGCAGCAGAGTTGAATGTTTCGCTCAGCGGCATGAGCGGCCCAGATTCAGCCGACACTTCGGAATCCGCGGTCAACGTCTACCTATCTCGCAAATAAACGCCAGCGGGTGCTGCCGCAGGATGTCTGAGCGCGATTTCAGGAACTTGTCACGCGCGCTGAGAATCCCTCCTATGGTGACAGGTGCGCCAGCCCACGTGAAAGCAGTTGGCAGGTGAAACTGGTTCGCAAACATTGCCATTGCCAGACTGCCGACAGTCGCGAGGAGTGTTACCAGCACATCCTTTGAAAGAATCGCTTCTCTCACTTCGGCCCGGAGTTCTCGCTGCAGCGCTGCAACGTCTTCTTTGCTTTCCTCGAAGAATTGCCGCTCCAGTTCCTCCACGTCCGTGCCTGTTGCGCCAGTTGTCGTGGCCGACTGCACTTGCCGCTCCACGCGTTCGAGATACCTGTGACGCAAGTCACGAAGAGTGTGTCCCGCCTCGGTCAACTCGCGTTCTCTGAATAGCACTAGTTGTTCGAGATCAAGCCTGTCCACATCAAGAAGGGACAGCTTTAACCCGAGCAGTAACTCCTCTGACGGGGCAGCGCGGAGAGAGGCATCAACCATTTGATCGCGAATCTTGGTCTTCGACGCGCCCTCCGCCAGAAGGCTGGTTAGTCTTGCGTACGATCCAGACCGGTCCGTAACACGGCTTCGCGTCGTCCCCGCGCAACAGTCGGCCAATATGTCCAGAACGGCGAGGCCTGCCTGCCCCGTAGTCGAAAGGTAACCTTCGTATCCCTCGTATCGCCGTCCGGCCCTGACAAAGTCGCCACCTGACGGTTGCGCTTGTCCTGGTGGCTGTGGACCCGGTCGAATTGCCAGCCTGGATCGCCGTATGATGTCCCAAGTTTCAGGAAGAAGTTTCTCGGGATAAATGTCATAGGCGTCTGATTCGGGTCCTTGAGAATAGAATACTTCGGGCAGATGTGGTCGGGTTACTAACTCCTCTATCTGCTCGTGCGCCTGTTTTTTTTCTTCGTCACTTGGATAGTGATTCCGGCCAATCAGTTCCATCGCTCTCGCTGTAAGTTGGTCTTCGTAGTGGGGACGAAAGTCACGATCCGGAACGATGAACTCCAACTGATCCCACAGAAGGAGAGAGCGTTTCAACAGCCGCTCGCTCGCCAGAGTGTCGGCGTGGAGAGTGGTGTGAGGATAATAGACTGCGCTGAGCATAGCTTTGCTCTCCTAACCAACCGCCGGCATCAACCATGATCGGAAAATATTGTACCCTGAGCGACAAAGGCTGGGGCGGGTGGCCAATCCTTTGCGTCCTCTGCAAAGGGCGGGCGTTGCTGACTTGAACCGCCTGAGACTTGTACTTGGGTTTTTCTTCGAGGCAACAGTTTACTCCGCTGAGAACGCCTACCCTACTCCAAAAATCCATTGTGGGCTTGCATTCGCAGCATATGACCGGCAGAATCATCCCGGCTCGCAATACATAGTTGCTTTTTAGGACGGTAGAAGATGACAGCACACGTCAACGAGATGGGGATTGTTCTGCGTTTCGATTCACCGTTAGAAAACCTTACCCCTGAGGGATGGGAATCTTTGTTGGATGAATTGAAGTCACACTACATCCCAAGTTTTTACGCCTACGGCAAACGGATGTCCGTTGATGTCAGCGCGACGGGAGAGATGCGCGGTGTTATCTATTTCACCCCGAACACGGTCACCATGGATGAGGCCATACCCATCCTGAAGAAACGACACATCACAGTATTCGATGTTCGGAAAAATCCTGCGCCGGAGCTATGACAGATTTAGTCCAGACGCTGAAGGATGCATTCCCGTTTCTAAGGAACCATTCCGCCCTGATAGCGAGGCTGGCGCTACTCATGGCGGCAGTGGTTGCGGTGTACAGCGCCAGAGATCTACGGAAGCGAATTTGCAACCCACTAGCTTCCAAATTATTCCACCAGATTTTTGTCACGAGCCGTTGGTTGTATGTGCACCAAAACTCTCGGACCGTGAATGATTGGCAATACTACACTTCAGAGGTCGTTGGAAAAGGCCACTTCGGAGATGACATCGTCTGGACGTTAGTGCATTGGCCCAGTATGAGGCGCAAAGACTCGTTCACGATCTCGGAAGCGATTGGAACGTTGGATGCTATCGACAGGAGCCGCCTCATACTGGGTGGTCGGTGGCACATTGTTCACAACCCGGATTCTCAACCAATCGGCATGCTTCCTGCTCGGGGGCTGATAAGCAAACTGCGCCGTGTCGCGGCCAAAACACTCTACTTCATCGGGACGATCTAAGGAGCCACGAAAATGGCCACAGCCAAAAAGGAATCCAGCAAATCGGAACAAGGATTCGGCTGTTTGGTGCTGCTCGGCATCGTCGTAGGCATTTGTTATTGGGCTTACACGGGAATCGATTCAGTTGGCTGGATACAACACAGCGAAGAGAGCATCATAACGGCTCAGGGGAATTGGTTCGTTGGGGAAAGCAAGGATTGCACTTCGTATCCTATGGGCGCGAAGACTGGTCAAGAGATGCGTGAACCGAAAGGGTACGCGCTGTCGAAAATCAGTTGTGACAACGGCCCAGAACACAGCGTGCCGATCACTTTCTTTGGCAGAACTGAGCAGCCTGAATTCACTTGGGTGACCTGGCGTTGCACTCGACGCGAGGGTTCTTTCACGTGCAAACAAACCGGAAGTTCTCCAGAGGTCAAGACAGGCACGGACGTTCAATCGGGCAGGCCAATCATCTCCTACGATAGAGGCAAGACTTGGCAATGGGATACTCGATAGCTACTTAGGGAACACCGCATCAACTTCCGTATGATCTCCTCCCCCACTGAACTGACGCTCCTATCAGCTTGTCCGTTGCCAGCTTCCTTGCGTGCTCCGTCCGCAGGCTGCCCATCCTTTCGCGTTCTCTGCCAAAGGCTAAGCACCGCGACCATTCGAATAACCACCGACTCAAGAATTCCCACAAACCATTGTGACATCCAACCTTGTCCACAGCCCGCCACTTGCGCAATCATGGTCGAGGCCGTGACGGTTGGCACAAGCCAACTCGTTGCGCCCCTAAGTCCTTTGTTTCACGGATTTTGATATCTAAGCTCTTTGACAACCGGATTTTGCGAGGAATTTCTTGCTAACGTGATGATCCCCAAAGATCAAGGGGGGAGGGGGATACCCCAATTTTTCATCTAAGGAGCGAACTCTCCACCGCTCGCCGCAGCCGCCTCCCAAACTTTATTTTCGAGCCGAAATCCAAGCGACAGTCCCATCCCATCGCAAGTGATGCCAGCGCTGATGCTAGGCCGGAAGCCAGACGCCCGAAGCCGGAAGCCCGAGGTCTGCCGTCCGAGGTCTGCCGTCAATACAGCCCCGGCTCCCCCGGCGGCCGCGTCTTCCATCTCCGGTGCACCCACAACCACTGCTCCGGATACTTCCTTACGTAGTCTTCAATGACTGACGTAAATCTCTGCGTGTTGGCCTTAATATCCGCCTCGAGTTCGCCCGTCCGCACCAGCTCGACCGCCGGATCGAAGCGCAGCCGGTACTTCCCGAGGGCCGGATCCCAGATTGTGAAACCGGGAACCACGGCCGCATCCGTCCTAAGCGCAATGCGCGCCAGTCCGCTTGCGGTGCATGCGGGGATACCAAAAAAATCCACGAAGATTCCCTGCGGCGGGGTCATGTTCGTGTCCATCAGAATGCCAACCACTTCATTAGCCTTCATCGCCGAGAGCAGACCGCGAACAAAGTCATTCTTGTCGACTGTCTTGTTGCCATACCGTGTGCGGTAGTCGCCGATCATCCGGTCAAGATAAACATTGTCCATGGGACGCATCACGATGTGCATCCAGTGTCCGTGCATGGAATGCGTGAAGGCCGAAAGCTCCCACGCGCCGAAATGCGCGGTCAGGAACAAGACTCCCTTTCCCCGCGCCCGCGCCCGCTCATAGTTATCGAACCCGTCATAGACAACAAACTCTTCAATGTTTTCGGGATTGTATTTGGGAAACTGGCAGACCTCTGCCAGCTGCCGGCCCAGCGAAGTGAACACTCCGCGCAAAATGCGCGCCCGCTCTTTCGCGCTCTTTTCGGGAAACACCATGGCAAGATTGCGCATTCCAACCTGGCGCAGGCGGACGTGCAATAGATAGACAATCCAGGCAATGCCGATGCCAAAGGCGCGAGCCAGCGGACGCGGCAAAATGCCAAGAATTTTTATGAACGGCCAGGCTGCCGCGTACTCAAGTCGCTGCCGCATTCAGGGAAGCGTGACGCTATCACCACCAAAAACTTGTGTCAAACGAATGGAGCCTGCCCATCGCGCGCGTTCTGTTTCCACTCTAAAGAAGCTCCGAGTCGTACTTCGCAAATACCGCTCGCAGAGTAGTGGGCGATCGCTCGGTCAAGGTGTGGATTTCCTGAATCAGTCGATAGATATTCGAGGTCATGACCAGCAGATATCGCAATCGCTCGGGCCCCGGATTCCAATACGTGTGCGGAGTTCCTCGCGGCACAAAAATGCCCGCGCCCGCACGAGCCTCGATTTCATCGTCGCCGGAGCGAACCCGCAAGGTCCCCTCGATCACGTACCATACTTCATCGTCGGCGTGATGAAGATGCAATGGTGCGATGAAGCGCGGAGGTCCGGCCGGACCACCCGCGTCCTGCCATTCGGCGACCACAAACCCGTCTGCGGTCGAGGCCAGCACATGGCCCGCAAGCGGTGGCGCGATGATCGTTGCAGTCATGGTCGGATGAATTTGCTATTAGATTTCCCGCTACTTCGCCGATTCTTGTGCCCACTTCGCCAGCGTACTCAGGAAGGCATTCGCCGCGGGTGGGGGATCAATCTCCCCAGTCAGCGCCGTACGAAACGGCACCATGCGTCCGTAAAATTCCCGCGTGCTGTCTTTATCCTGCTTCACCGCTGCTCCATTCAAGCTCACTCCGGCAAAAATCCCGCGCGTCCGCGAGTAGGTCAGCACCTGCGCCCGCATCTTCCAATCGGTATTCCCTTCGGCATGGCGGCCCACAGGTCCCGCCGCAACAGAAGCGTCGGCGCCGAGGGCAAACTTGCTTGACAGCAGATGCTGCATGCCATCGTTATTCATGACCAGCATTACCAGATCCACCGCCTGCCCGCCGATCTGAAAACCAATGCTACCGCCCGTCACCATGAAGAATGCCGGAGCGCTCCAACCTTTTGGTGTGCGGCAACTGGCCAATCCACGGCCATATTTCGCTCCCACGATGAAGCCGCCTTTCAGCATCGAAGGCACAACCGCGACGCACTCGGCCGATCCCAGGACCTCTCCAGGGATGCCTTTATCGGGCGCACCTTGAATCTGATCCAGAACCTCAGCCGCGGCTTGTACACGATCGGTGACCTTCGATTCTTTGGTCTGATCGTTCGTCGTCTGCCCAACCGCCGTAAATGGAAGAGAGCAGAGAGACACGACCACTAGAGTAAAGAAGAACGATTTTTTCATGTTTCCTCACGACAGCAAACTTTTCTGGGAGCAAGTAGTTGGATTCTAAACGATGCTAAGCCGGTTGCATTTACCAAATATATTGTTTGCACCCGGGTGAACTCACTGCAATGAGTGGCTGGACGATCCGGAACCCGCGCCGCTGATGTTGTAGCGTTTCAATTTGCGGTATAAAGTGGCGCGGCTGATACCCAGCATGCGTCCGGCCAGGGCCTTGTCTCCGTGAACCTGTTCAAAGACGCGCTGGATGGTGGCGCGTTCGATATCTTCGAGATCGGTGGTGGACGAAGGAGTTGGCTGTGATCCCGGAGCGGCTTCGGCGACGAGGTCCGATCCCAGCAACGAGGAACCATCGTCGGCGCCAGCTGCCGCCGAACCGGGTGCAGTCATTGAGTTGGCGATCGAGGGCGGCAGATCTCCCAGGTCAATGATCTGTCCATTGCCCAGGGCGACCGCGCGTTCGACGCAGTTTTCCAGTTCACGCACATTGCCAGGCCAATCGTATTGCATCAGCGCCTTCATTGCCGCGCCGGAAACGTGCAGCTCCGATCCTGGAGCATAACGTTCCAGGAACAAGTGCACCAGCATGGGCGTGTCGCTGCGGCGCTCGCGCAAAGCGGGAACGTGTACGGTGACCACATTCAGGCGGAAATAGAGATCCTTGCGGAAGGCTCCGATTTTATACGCGGCTTCGAGATCGCGATTGGTGGCCGCGATCACGCGCACGTCGACTTTCGCGCGCTGGTTGCTGCCGACCGGACGTACTTCTTTTTCCTGCAGCACACGCAGCAGCTTGGCCTGCAATTCCAGAGGCAATTCACCAATTTCATCGAGAAAAATTGTTCCCGTATCGGCCGCCTGAAATAGTCCCTGCTTCGACTTGAGCGCGCCGGTGAAGGCTCCTTTTTCGTAGCCGAACAGTTCACTTTCGATCAGGGTGGGAACGAGCGAGCCGCAGTCGACGGCAACAAAGGGGCGGCCTGCGAACGCGCCGCGGAAATGAATGGCGCGGGCGACCAACTCCTTGCCAGTTCCGCTCTCGCCGGAAATGAGTACTGGCGTGCGTGTGTCCTTGAGGCGGGAGACCATGCGCAAAACATCCTGAATTTTGGCCGAGGACCCGACGATACCGTGCACCGCGGTTTCAGAATCCATACGCTGGCGGAGGAATTCGTTTTCCTCGACTAGCCGGATTTTTTCCGCCATGCGACGGAGGAACAGCCGAAGTTCCTCGAGAGGAGAGAACGGTTTGGTGATGTAGTCGTACGCGCCAAGCTTCATGGCCTGAACCGCGGTCTCGATGGAACCGTGTCCGGTCATAAGAGCGACTTCGCTGCGGGGCAAGAGCTTTTTCACTTTTTCCAGAAACTCGAGCCCGGACATGTGGGGCATGACCATGTCGGTCAGCACCATATGCGCGGGCTGTTCTTCGAGCAGTGCCAGGGCGGAGTCGCCGCTCTCCGCTTCCATGCAGATGAAGCCCAGGGCCTCGCCGACGGTCACGCAAAGTTTGCGAATGCTCTGCTCATCGTCGACGATCAACAGCCGGATTCGCAGATCGTCCTTGCTCGCGGCATTGTTCACTGCGCTCTCCCCATCGTCTTGAAGACCACGTCGATGAACTGCTGCACGCGGAAGGGTTTTTCCACGCAGGGCGCTCCCGTGGCACGCAGGGTGGCAACGGTTTCTTCGTTGGCAATGTCCCCGGTAATGAAAACGATGCGGGAGGCGAGATCGGGGCGATGTTGCGCGATCCAGGCATGGACCTGGGCGCCGTCGACGCCGCCGGGAGTGCGCATGTCGGACACGATACCAAGAAATTCGCCGCTCTCGAGCAGGCGCAGGGCATCCACTCCGGACTCGCAGCAGACGACGGGATAGCCGCTGCGCTCGAGTGCAGCCTGCACATAGGCCATCACAGCAGGCTCGTCTTCGATGAGCAGCACAGGCATGGATGCGGGTTTGAAGGCGGGGAGGTTCATTTCTGTATCACTCCTGCGGCCACACCGAAGGACGCGGTGTGGGGAATTGCGGGCAAGCGGACGATGAAGGTTGCGCCCTGCCCGTCGCTGTTGTTGTGACAGAGAATCTCTCCGCCATGTTCCTTCACGATGCCGTAGCAGATGCTCAGGCCCAGGCCAGTGCCCTTGCCGATCTCTTTGGTGGTGAAGAATGGATCGAAGATGCGATCAGGATGAGAAATTCCCGGACCGTTATCGCAGAACGAAACTTCGACACCGTCCCCAAACTTGGTAGTCATAATTTCAATGCGGGCGGAGCGGCCCACTTCGTGTACGGCGTCGTAGGCGTTGTTCAGGATGTTGAGAAAGACTTGCTGCAACTGGTGGGCGTCACCCATGACTTCGGGCAGGCCCTCGTCGAGGTGTTCGACGATATCGACCCCGTGACTAGTGAAGTCATAGGATCGCAGTTGAATGGTGCGGCGTAGGATTACGTTGAGCTGAACCGGGTTGCGCTGCGGTGGCATCTGCCGGGCAAAGCTCAACAGGTTCTGGACGATTTGCTTGGTGCGCTGCGCTTCCTGCAAAATCACGCGCAAGTCCTTGCGCGCAGTCTCGGGTACGTCGGGATTCTCCATGAGGAGATCGGCAAACCCAAGAATAGCGGTGAGCGGATTATTGACCTCGTGGGCAACACCGGAAACGAGTTGTCCAACGGCCGCCATTTTCTCAGCGTGCACCAACTTGTCACGCAGCACCGCGGAATCTGTGATGTCGGTGAGCACCACCACGATGCTGGTAACGGTTCCCTGCTCGTCACGCATGGGGCTGAGGTTGGCGGAGAACTGGCCCGACGTTCCGCTTTCGCGCAGGATTTGCAGCTCAAGATTGTCCACCTGCTGGCCGCGGAGGGTGTTCTGAATGGCATCGGCCAGGGGCTGAATAAAGCCCTGAGCCGCCATCTCCAGCAGTGGACGTCCCAGAAGATCGCGTTGCTCGAAGCCTGAGTCAGACCAGCGGCGGTTGGCGTAGCTGATGAGACCGGCAGTGTCGGCAACCAGAATCATGCTCTGCGTGTTGTTAAGAATCTTCCCGGAGAAGTCGCGTTCGCGGTGGAGTTCGGACTGGTAGGTACGCAGGCCGGTGACGTCGAGCATGAGTCCACGAATCTGCAGCAGGTGGCCGGCATTGTCATAGAGGCCGAAAGCATTGATCAGAACGTGAATCGGGGAGCCGTTTTTGCGGCGCAAAGTTGATTCAAAGTTCCGCAGATGGCCGTTCTCCTTCATGACTTCTGTCTGTTGCGCGCGCTGCTCGGCAGAAAAATAGAGCTGGCTCGAGATGTCGATCTGCAGCAGTTCATCCCGGGTCGAATAACCCAGCATGCGAACCATGGCGTCATTGACTTCGATGAAGCGGCCGGCCGGGGTGCTGAAGAAGAGCCCTTCCTGGATGTTGTCAAACAATTCGCGGTAACGCCGCTCGGCCTCGCGGCGGTCGGTGATGTCTTTCAGGACATGAATAGTTTGCGGCCCTTCATTCGCGGCCCCATGGACGCGCGAAGTGGAAACCAGATAGGTACGATCGAGCACGGGATGCACGAACTCGTCCGTGTCTTCGGACATTGCGCGACAGAAAGGGCAAGAATAAGGTGCAACATCGCCGGACAGAGCCAACAGGGCTCGCATGTTTACGCCGATCAACTCCGCCGGTGGCACTCCGATCATGGCGGCCAGAGAGCGGTTGACGCGAAGCACGCGATCGGCCTCATCGTGTACGACAATTAAATCGGTGATAGCGTCAAAAATTTCCAGCCAGTGACGGTTTGCCTGCTCGATGCGGGTGAACAAACGCGCATTCTCCAGCGCCATAGCGGCATGAACGGCCATAGCTTCCAGGAAAATGCGATCCTCCTCCGCCAGGGGATGCGAGCGTCCCGACAAGCACAGCAGTCCGGCCAACTCTCCGTTGGCGCCGGGCAGGCGCACCACGGTGCAATCATCCCAGGCAAGGGTGGATGCGATTTCGGCGCTGAGTAACTCTGCTGCCGAGCCGGACACAATCGTCTGCGTGTGCCGCGCCACCAGTTCGTCGAGAGCAGCGCTCAGTAAGCGATCAATGGCGCGCTCCGAGCGGCGGTCGGCGGCGGAGCGAGTCTGCGACTGAACTTCGACTCGATTCATCGCGCGGGCGCCGTTGGCGCGCGAATCTTCGCTCCTGCCATCCGTGGCAACGGGCTCAGACAGAGAGTCACCCACCGACGGGTGCCAGGCGATGGTTTGAAAACGTCCATCCTGAAACAGGGCTAAGGCACCGGCGCGAGCCCCGGTAAGTTCGGCGGCGCGCAGAACGAAGCGGCGAGAAAAGTCGGGCAGGCGAAGTACGCCATCAATTTCGCGAGCCAGTTCGATCAGAGTCTCGGCGCGGCGGCGGTGCAGTTCAGATTGATGCAAATTGTGAGCGACTTCCAAGACAACCGCCACTTGATTCGACAATGCGCGGGCTCGGCGAATGTCCTCCTGGGAGATTCCGGTGCCGTCCAAACGATCGAGCACGCCAAACATGCCGAGCAATTCTCCACCTGCTCCCAGGAGCGGGACAGCCAGGAACTGGTGGACCTGATATTTGGCGATAACATCGAGGTTCGCGCCCTCCTGTTTACTGGCCTCGTCGGTCCAGAAAACCTCTTTCGATCGCAAGGCGCGCGTGGCGATTCCTTCTGGGAAAACTGTTTCTGCCCGGCGGGGCACGCCCTTATCAACCCCGTAGCGGACGCGGAACGTGCCATCCTCCAGCAAGGCGATGAAGCAGCGGCCGAACGCAAGAAAATCGGCGGCGCGCACTACGAAGGCTTGCAGGAACTGCTCAAGATTTCCGCTGGAGCTAAGTTCGGAAGAGATTTCGAGCAACTGATGAAGCTCGTTGGCCTGGGCGTGAGCCGTGGCATAAAGCTCGGCATGAGCCACGGCCACTGCGCCGAAACCGGCGATGGCTGAGACCAGCGCTTTCTCGTCGGCGGTGAAGATTCCCTCCTGTCGGGGATAGACAAGGATCGCTCCCTGCGTGCGCGAAGTGCGGAAGGGCGCGGCAATCAGCATCCCCGGGGAAACCAGGCTACCCAAAGAATGGGCGTCGGTGCCGATGGAGAGAGTGATCGGCTCACCGGCACTGACCGCGCGCTGCGCCAGATCGGCGGCGAAGCGGATGGTCTGCCGGTCATGCCGGGCGCGAACGGAGTTGGCAAATTGCGAAGACTCGGCGGAAACAGCGCGCAGTTCGAAAGGCCCTTCGCGACGCAACAAGATGCACACGAGGCGCGTCCGCAAGAGAAGACGGAGACGATCGGCAAGAGCCTCGATTACGGCGGAAACGTCGGGCGACCCGTGCAGGGCCTGCGCGACATCGGCGAGAATTTCTGCGCGCCGGTGTTCTTCGCGTGAAACCTCGGTGAGACGCGTGGCCTCGAGCAGACTTCCCAGTTGCCCGGCCAGGATGGTGGCCTTCGCCGCAAGATCGTCGTTGAAGAAGTTTTCGTCTGTGTCATGCAGAAACGTCGTGGCGCCGATGATCTCATTGAAAACCACGAGCGGGGCCGCCATCAGCGAGCGCGCTTCATATTCCTTCGCCGCCGTAAAAGCGACGGAGTGCACTTCATTGGCGAAGATCGTTTTGCGCTGCCGGACAGCTTCGGCAGTGACGGCGCTTTCCTGCGGACGCAATCGAATCCCGATGAAGCGCTCGGCCATCTTGCCTTCGGCCTGGTCTCCGACAAGTTCATCCGCGGAATGGCGCCGCCAGAAATAAACTCCCGAGACCTGAAAAAACTCGCGCGTGGCGCGGCAGAAAAGTTTGATCAAAGCTCCGGCGTCGGAGCTTTCGTTAGCCTTGGCGGCAATACGGAGCAATAACTTCTGGAAGTCTTCATCAGAGCCCGGGCTTGGCGCCCCATGAGCAGGAATGATTGAGTTGCTCCCCAAAATATTCAGTTCGCCACCAGTCATTAAGGCAGCCGTTCGCAATTCACAAGTGCTTGAATCTAAGGGGAAACTATCCTGCCATCTCATTTTGAGTCAAGTGAAATGGGGTAGGAGGTGCCCTTGTAGTGAAATTCCGAGACGAGGGTGAGACTGAGTCTCAGGTTGAGAAACGCAGGTGTGATAACGCTTCAATGAGACGGAAGTCGTCGGGCTACCTAATTCTGAGGCTCGCCCTCGCACATGTAACCCTTTTTATCACAAGGAGATACACGACGTGACTTTGGTTTTTTCAGGAAGCCTGCGGTGGCCCAGACGTTGCACGCTAACGAATCGAGTAGTTTCCATTCCTGGGAGGGATTGTGTCTCGAAGATCGACCGCGGCGTTATTGGCCGTTCTGGCCTTCGCCATGGCAGGGCCGATAAGCGTCACAGCGCAGCAAACGCAAAGCAACGACGAATTTGTCCGGCGAGCCAAAAGCAAGGTACAGCCGAACTACCCAGAACTTGCCCGGAAGATGAATATCGTAGGCATAGTCAAAGTTGAAGTGGTGGTGTCGCCAAGCGGCATAGTAAAGGAAGCCAGAGTAGTAGGCGGACACCCCGTGCTGGCCAGCGCGGCACTGGACGCAGCGAAGAAGTGGCGGTTTGAAGCGGCGTCGGTCGAGACCACGGGCGTAATCGATTTCAAGTTCGAGCCGCGGTAGACCGCGGCAAGCCGCGGAGGAGAAATGGCATGACAATCGGCAAGAAGCTGTATGTGAGTTTTGGAACCATCCTGGCGACGGTGGTATTTCTGTTCGTCGTCAACTGGTATGCGGTGCACCGCGAGCACGATGCCAAGTCAGCGGCAGCGGCGTCGCTCGAGTTAGCGGACGCCACTAACGCCGTGCGTTTCCAGATGATGCAGAACCGGCTCTACCTTAGCAACTATCTGCTCAGCGGCGACACGCGCGAAGTCGACCGCATGACCGAGGGCTTGCGCACTCTGGGCGAGAAACTGGGACGAGGAAAGGACCTGTCCAGCTCCGACCAGGAAAAGTCGGCGCTCGCCAAGGTTGAGCAACTGGAGCAATCCTGGGGCAAGGAATTCGCTCAGCCCCTGGTCGAAAAGCGGAAGGACGTGGATTCAGGTAATGCCACAGTCGCTGAATTGCAGATCTATTACTTGCAAAAGGATGCCTCCTCGTGGGTAAAGAATTCCACTGACGCGCTCGACGTGGCGGACGTAGAGAACCGCAAACTGGTAGAAGCCCGGCGCAAATCCGATGAGACTGCGGGCACGCTGACTATTCTGGCGGCCATCGGGAGCACGCTGGGAGCGCTCGTACTGGGAGTGGTGGTGGCGTATCGGACGGCCAAATCGATTACCGAGCCGCTCACGAACCTGATGAAGGTCGCCGGGCAGATCGGCAATACCGGAGATCTGGAACACACCATCGACGTGAAGCGCGATGACGAACTCGGGGAACTGGCACGGACGTTTGCCAAGATGGTTGTCTACCTGAAGGAAATGGCGTCGGTTTCGGAATCGATCGCGGGCGGCGATCTGACCGTCGAAGTAAAACCACGTTCCGTGCACGACACGCTGGGAAATGCCTTCGCCCGCATGGTGGAAGGACTGGCGGGTCTGGTCAAGAGCGTACGCGATGCTTCCTCCCAGGTGGCGAGCGCCTCGAATCAAGTGGCGGGCGCGTCCGACGATTCCGCCAAGATTGGGCTGCAAGCCTCCTCGGCAATCGACGAGGTCACCAGCACGATGCACGAGATGAGCGTGAACGTGCAGAACATGGTGAAGAGCACGCAGGTCCAGGCTTCGAGCGTAAGCGAGACTTCGGCATCCATCGACCAGATGGTGGCCTCGATCCAACGCGTGGCTGACACCGCCAAGGTGCTGCTCGATATCTCCAACCGCTCGCGGGAAGAGGTGCACAGCGGGATCACCACCATGGAGAAAGCTACCGATGGCTTGAATCGCATCAACACCACCATCAACTCCTCGGGCGAGATCATCGGAGCGCTGGGACAGCGGGCGGATGACATCGGGAAGATCATCGAGGTCATCGACGACCTGGCGGAGCAGACCAACCTGTTGGCCCTGAACGCGGCCATCGAGGCGGCCCGCGCCGGCGAGCACGGCTTGGGCTTTGCCGTGGTGGCCGACGAAGTGCGCAAGCTGGCGGAAAAATCGGCGCAGTCGACTAAGGAAATTTCCGAGCTCATCCAGAGCATCCAGAAGGAAGCGCGCAAGGCGGTGGAGAATATGGACCGCTCGACCACCATCGTGAACGAAGGGCTGGAGCTGGGCGGAGAACTGAACGGGGCACTGCATAAGATTTCGAACGTTGTTACTGAGGTCTACAAGTTCGCGCAGGAAATTGGAGCAGCGACCAACGAGCAGTCGCACGGTTCGTCGCAGATTGCGCGGGCCACGACACGTCTGAACGAGATCACGCACGAAATTAATTCCGCGGTGGAGGAGCAGGCATCGGGGGCGCAGGCCGTGGTCAAGGCCATGGAGCGCATGCGGGAACTGGTGCAGCAGTCGACCTCGGGGTCAACCGAACTGGCGGCTTCGTCGGAGCAGATGTCGAAGATGTCGCGCGGCCTGCTGGAATTCATGGATCGCTTTGCCCTGGAAGATTCTTCCGGCATGCGGAGTTCGAGCCGCGAAGAGCATTCTTCGCGAGTCCGCCGCGCTGCCGTCGGAGGTCAGTTCTGAGACGTCATTCCTGAGGAGAGCATGAATCAAGAACTCCACGTTGTGGGCTTCCAGGTGGGCCGCGAAACTTACGGAGTGCCCATCAAATCCCTGCATGAAATCGTGCGGGTTCCGGAGATCACCGCCGTGCCGGATGCGCCCGACTATCTGGAGGGAGTCATCAACCTCCGGGGCAAGATCGTGTCGGTAATGGACCTGCGTAAGCGTTTCGGAGAGAAGCACGCCGCACTGACCAAACGTAATCGCATCCTCGTGGTCGAGCATTCCGGAAGGCTTGCCGGGCTGATCGTCGACTCGGCGTCGGAAGTGCTGAAAATTCCGGCGCAGGATGTGGAACCGGCGCCCACCGTATTTCAGGAGGGCGGATTGAACTGCGTCACCGGGCTGGGAAAAGTAAAAGGCCGGCTGGTGGTGCTGCTCGACATGAACAAGTTACTCGCACCTGGCAGCCTGCAGGTGAAGAACGGCGCGGCCGAAACCAAGGCCGCGGCGAAGGCTGAGGCGAAGGCGGCCACGGCGCGGTAAGCGCGGGATTCGGATCACGCAGTTGATAGGCGGGGAAATCAGCGTCGGGCAAGAACGAGAAAAAGCATGGGCACAACTGGAGCAGCACCTGCTCCCATATTGACGGATGCGGAACTAAAGTTGCTGCAGGCGCTCGTCTATCAGGAGTGCGGCATGTACTTTGACGACCGCCGCACGCCTTTCCTGCAGGACCGGTTGCTCCGGCGGTTGAGGGAATGCCGGGTCGAGTCTTTCTATGCCTACTACCGGCTGTTGATCAGCAACGAGGGCAAAGCGGAATTGGCCAAGCTGCTGGAAAACCTTACGGTCAACGAAACCAGCTTCTTCCGGCATAAGGCGCAACTGGATCTTTTCCAGAAGTATGTGCTGGAAGATCTGTTCAAGCTGAAGCAGGCGCGGCGCGAATATTCGATTCGGGTATGGAGCGCCGGCTGTTCGACCGGACAGGAGGCTTACACCCTGGGAATGATGGTCACCGATGCACTGGCGTACTACTACCTGCGCAACCCGCTGCCGGTGGATCTGCCTCTGCCCAAGCCGTTGGTGCCTCCGCCGTGGCGGGTCGAAATCCTGGCCAGCGATATCAGCTACTCGGTGCTGCGCGCCGGGCAGGAAGGCACTTACAGCGACAACCAGATGGCGTCGGTGGATTACGGATATCGTTTGCGCTACTTCGACAAGACTGGCGACCGCTACGCCGTAAAGAAGGCGCTGAAAGAAATGGTGCACTTCGACTTTCACAATCTGAAGACCGAGTATCTGCCGCAACGCAATGACGTGATCTTCTGCCGCAACGTGATGATGTATTTCGATGAGGCCGAGCAGAAACGGCTGATCGACAAGTTTTACCGCTGCTTGAATCCCCACGGTTACCTTTTCGTGGGCCACGCGGAAAGCTTGCTGGGAGTGACCAAGAAATTCCAGATGATGCATCGCGACAGCGGAACGGCGTACCAGCGGGTTGAGGTGAAAGAGTGACGAATGCGCCCGATGACCGTGGAGCGGAACTGCTGGAGCTCTTCTTTGAGACTTCGCAGGAACTGCTGCAGGCGCTGAATGAAGAAGCGCTGAAGCTGGAGAAGAAACCCGGCGACGAGGAGATCGTCCGCGTAATCCGGCGAACGGTGCACACCCTGAAAGGCGATTCGGCGGCCTGCGGGCTGCGCGAGTTGAGCGAACTGTCACATCAGTTCGAGGATGCGCTGTCCCTTGAAGGCGCGGCTACGCAGGCGGCAGTGGCAGAGATTGCCTTCACCGCGGCCGACACCTTCACCGAGATGATCGCGGCCTATCGCGCGGGAAAGAAAGTGCCCAGCACAAAGCTTCTTAGCAAGAGAATCCTGGAGCTGACAGCGGCTCCGCTGGTCAAGAAGTCGCGCCGCAAAACCAAAGCTGCGGCAAAAACGTCAGCACTTTGGACGGAATACGAAAATGCAGCCATGGCGCGGGCCCAGGTCAGCGGACTGGCTGTGTATCAGGTAGTGGCCAAGATCGATCCGCACTGCGCCATGCCGATTGCCGGCCGCCAACTGATCCACAATGCGATTGCCAGTGCGGGGCAGGTCTTGGCGGTGCGGCCCGACGCCAAATCGCCGGCAGCCGCCAAGCAGGTGGAGTTCGTGTTGGCCAGCGTACAGACCGCTGAGCAGATCGCGGCGAAGTGCAAGATCCCCACCATCGCGGAAGAAGTCACGGTGGAACTGATCCTTGCGGCCACTGCGGTGGCGAACAGACCATCCGCCGACATCGATAGTGCCGTGGCGGAGACCGAGGCGGCAGAGCTTGCGCCGGCGGGCGCCGCTGCGGCAAAAGAGCCGAACGCTTCCCCGACCGCTCTGGAAAATATTCTGCGAGTGGACGCAGGCCGCATCGATAGCGTGCTCAACCTGGTAGGCGAACTGATTATCGGAAAATCCATGCTGCAGCAGGCGCTGAACGAGCTCTCCAAGACCTATCCGAAAGAACTGTTGCGCGGAAAGTTTGCCGACGCCATGGCTTTCCAGGCCCGGGTGTTGAACGATCTGCAGCGCTCGGTAATGAAGATCCGCATGGTGCCGGTGGAGCAATTATTCCGGCGCTTCCCGAGGATGGTGCGCGATGTGTCCCGGCAGTGCGGCCGCGAGGTGGAATTGGTATTGAGCGGCCAGGAGACCGATCTCGATAAGGGGATCCTGGACTCGATCGCCGAGCCGCTTACCCACATGGTGCGGAACGCAGTGAGCCACGGCATCGAACCGGTCGAGGAACGCCGCCGGCTGGGCAAAACGCCGCACGGGACAGTCCGGCTGAAGGCGCATCATCAGGGCAACCAGGTGGTGGTCGAAGTAAGCGACGACGGCCGAGGCATGGATGTGCAAAAAATTCGCAGCAAGGCAATCGAGCTCGGACTGGTGACCGCGGAAGAAGCGGCCAGGCTGAGCGAGGCCGAGACGCTGGATTTCATCTTCCGGCCCGGCTTCAGCACGGCCGAAGAAGTCACAGAAGTTTCCGGACGCGGTGTGGGCATGGATGTGGTGCAGAGTGTGTTGCATCGGCTGAAGGCAACCGTCAGTGTAGAGACCAGTCTCGGCCATGGCAGCACCTTCCGGTTGAAGTTGCCCCTGACGCTGGCCATTATCAAGGCGCTGATGTTCTGGGTCGAGCAGCGACTCTACGCCATCCCGCTGAATTCGGTAGTCGAGATTGCGCGTACCAACGAGTCGGAAGTACACCAGGTGGACAACTACGAAGTGTTGCAGCTGCGCAACCAGGTGTTGCCGCTGCTGCGTCTGGGACGTCCTCAGGCGGTGGCGGAAGAGCAGAAGTCCGGCAAGTTGTTCGTACTCGTAATTACCGTGGGAGAGAGGAAGTTCGGCCTGATTGTGGAAGCCCTGGAAGGCGAAGAGGAACTGGTGATCAAGGCGTTGGATGACCAGACTTTCTCGACCGACCTGGTGTCGGGCGCCTCGATCCTGGGTGACGGGCGAGTGGTACTGATTCTTAACCTGGCGGCAGTCGTAGAGCATTTTGCGCGCATCCGGCCGCAAGACGCAGGCATGGCAAATTCCGGCCTCTTGTTGACGCATACGGAGCGTTTGCGCGTAGCGATGAGCGCAGCCGCGGGGGGCCAGTCATGAAGAATAATCCAGTGCGCGTGCTCGTGGTCGACGACTCGGCGCTGATGCGAAAACTCATCCCGCAAATGCTGGCCGCCGATGAATCGATTGAGGTCGTCGGCACCGCCATGGACGGCTCTTTCTGTCTGAAGAAAATCGAAGAGTTGAAGCCCAACGTGGTGACGCTCGACCTTGAGATGCCCGGCATGAACGGCATCGACACGCTAAAGGAAATCATGCGCCGCCATCCCCTGCCTGTGATCGTGGTCAGTTCGCACAGTACGGAAGGGGCTTCGGTAACGCTGAAAGCTTTGGGTCTGGGTGCATTCGACTTCGTCACCAAGCCCAAAGATGCATCCACGCACATGGCCGAGGCGGCCAACGAGCTGATCAGCAAAATAAAGGCAGCAGCGGAGTCCAAGATCAAGCCAAGAATGATGCCGGGAGTGTCCGCACGGCCGGAAAAGCGCGAGCCGCCCGCGAGATCGATCCCGAACAAGGTTGTGGCCATCGGCATTTCGACCGGCGGACCGCAGGCATTGGAGTATTTACTGGCGCAATTGCCGGCGGATTTTCCGGGAACGATTTTGGTCGTCCAGCACATGCCGGAAGGATTTACCGAGATGTTCGCGCGACGCCTGGATGAGGTCTGTGGCCTGCGAGTAAAAGAAGCGCAGTCAGGCGATGTATTACAGGTAGGTCGTGTCCTGATATGTCCCGGAAGCCGTCATCTGAAAGTGAAGCGGCTGCCCCTGGGAGATGTCACCGTGCTGAGCGATGAACCCAGGGTCAACGGACATCGTCCAAGCGCAGACGTTTTGCTGCGCAGCGTGGCCGAAGAATTCCGGGCGCAAGCCGTGGGAATTCTAATGACAGGCATGGGCGATGATGGCGCCGAAGGCTTGGGAGCAGTGAAAAAGGCTGGCGGTATGACCATCGCGCAGAGCGAAGAGTCCTGCGTGGTATTTGGCATGCCGAAGGCGGCGATCGAGCGTGGATACGCCATGCGCGTGGTCGCTTTAGACGTAATGGCGGCGGCATTGCAGGCGATCTGTGGGCGGAATGACTCTGGGCGGAACAACGGCTCTGCCGTGTCCGGCAAGGCAATGCGTGCCGGGAACTAGCCGCGATCTGTTGTCGCTGTGAAGCTTTAAACCGGTTTTTACGACTTGGTTCGTGACTTGGGTGATCTGGCCGGCGGAGGGCCGCCGTGATATGCAGTTAGAAGGAGGAGGTTGGTTATGGAACAGTTTCAAGCAGTAAAACGCAGCAAAGACGGGCAGCCGGTCCGGTACCTGATCGTGGACGACTCCGTGTTTGCGCGCAAGAACCTGGCCCGCATGATTGAGACGTTCGGCGGGCAGGTGGCGGCCGAGGCCGGAGACGGCTTGACCGCCATCAGCGAGTTCGACCGCACCCATCCCGACATCGTGCTCATGGACATCACCATGCCGCAGATGGAAGGGATCGAGGCGGCCGAGAAAATAGTGCAAGCGCATCCCGAGGCACGCATTGTGATGGTGTCGTCGGTGGGGTACCAGGAAAACATCGTGGCGGCATTGCAGCGAGGAGCGCGCCACTTCGTGCAGAAGCCGGTGAAGCCGGAAGTGCTGTACGAAGTTATCAAGTACGTACTGGGAGAAGACGGGTCGGTGGCTCAGACTGCCGGCGCGGGGGCCTAATTCAATGAAGATGGAACTGATCCAGCCGTTCATCAATGCGGCTGACGCCGTGCTGTCTCAAGGTTTGCAGGGCGCGACCAAGGTGGGCAACCTCACCATGGAAGAGGACGCCTATCGCCGCAAAGGGATAGCCGGGATGGTGGCCCTGACCGGCGACATCGAAGGCCGGATCATTCTTGATCTGGAGCCGCAAACCGCCGTGCGTGTGGCCAGCCACTATGCCGGCGCCGAATTGCCCGAATCGGACGGGCTCATCAAGGAGACCATTTTCGAACTCGCCAACCAGGTTGTGGGTAATGCCGTTTGCGCACTCAACGACCAGGGATTTCACTTCCGCGTACATCCTCCGCTGTTAGTCACCTCGGAAGAGGGTGACAAGAGCAGTGAAGACGTGGAAGCCCTCATGATCTGCTTCGAAACCTCTCTCGGCTCTGTATTCATGAACGTGGCCCTGCGCTACAACCAGCGGCGACTGAGTGGGCACGCAGTAGTAGGAGCCTAAGACCAACCAGTTCTCGGCGGTTGATGGTTTGGCCTACGTGTTCTATTCCCGGCCGGATCGCGGCTCGGCCACATCTCAAGAAGACAATCCGGTTTTCGCCTGAACCTCCCGAACCATCATTTCGATGGCAAGAAGCTACAAATCCGTGGGCTCCGTGGGACGGTTTTTAGTTTGGGGTTGGTGACGCTTAGTTTAAGCGCGTGCCCCACTTCTCGCTCCCGTCGCGAGAAGTTGGCGGGGCTTTTTGATCTTCACTTTTTAACAATCCATTCATCTGATTTTAATCTTGCGCCGCATTCCAGATCGGCCAAAATCCCATCCCAGCACCTGTTTTGCAGCTTTTCCGTATAGTGTTTTCACAAATGAGGTGCAGCGGAAAAAAAGCAAACGAAGAGCCGTGATGCGCTCCGGTTCGTGTGTTAGAAGAGTTGTCCGGAGGAATTACACAAGTGACAGAAAGCTCGGGCAATGGCATTTTTAGTAAGATTCTCGCTGGATCGATGAGCGCCGCGTTGATGTTCGTCGCGGTGCTCGGATCTGTAGCCCTTACCACGCAGTTCTCACAAGCGCAAACCTTCAGCGTACTTTACAACTTCGGTGGTGCGGCGGACGGGGGCGATCCCTACGCAGGTGTGATCCGGGATTTCAACGGCAATCTCTATGGCACCGTCGGTTATGGCGGCACCGCGTATGCAGGTGGAGTTTACAAGGTCGACTCGCTGGGCAACGAAACCATGCTGTATAGCTTTACTGGCGGGGCG
>WNFG01000565.1_pt1 | contig 30983 bp, 29 predicted proteins | sample 5400431 | NCBI WGS metagenome assembly WNFG01 (sample SAMN13153346, study PRJNA577476) | soil metagenome | isolation source: 120 cm saprolite under Douglas fir tree site 2 hole 3 replicate 2 | place: USA:California | collected 2015-04-18 | reverse complement strand
GCGATTGCCCTGCGGTTTTCTGTAATCCAACAACGAGAGCCTGGTGGACGGGGAAGGATTCGAACCTTCGTAGCCCGCAAGGAGCGGCAGATTTACAGTCTGCTGGTTTTAGCCACTCACCCACCCGTCCCGAAAAAACCTTTTGGGACGCGAACCACGAGTCCCGAACTTATCCTTCAACAACTTGCAAGAGCCCCGTCCAAAAACACAAAAAGGACTCGTGTCAAAAGACACCAGCCCGTTCATTTTTGACTGCAGGATTCGCTCCGCCTCGCTCCCCCACAAAATTTCCTGGTGGAGCTGGCGGAGGGAATTGAACCCCCGACCCTCTGATTACAAATCAGATGCTCTACCAGCTGAGCTACGCCAGCGCCGCTCAAACCGGGTAAGAATAGCAGAAGAGGTATAAGAATTGCAAGAGGTTGGTCCCAAATTTCGAGCACGTCCAATGCCAGCTCTGTGGAAAACCGGGCTCTTAGTGCCACCAACTGGCCCGCCCGTATCCTACATGTCATCTGTACTTTAGCACAGATTCCGGCAAACCGAGCGGGGTGAAAACCGAACCGTCCGCGAGATCACTCGGCGGGACTCCAGCTTCCTCTTCATTTTTTGCGTTTGGGTTTCCCGGGACAGTGCGACAATCTCCCCCTCAGCGATGGAACTCTAAACGGTACCCAACTCTATGAAGAAGCAGCATGGGATTCTTGTGTTGGCTGGCGTGCTTGTCTCCGCGGCCGTTTTTTTCGGATACCAAAGGTGGGGCGCAACAAGAAGCGCGCCGCGCGAGGAATTGCTCGCCTTGCTGCCTTCCGATGCCAGCGCGGTGATCTTTCTGGATTTGGGAGAACTGCGGCGCGCGCCATTCATGGCCAGATTATACGAGTGGGCGCCCAAGCCCGAATCGGATGCGGACTATGCGCAATTCCTCAAGGATACCGGTTTCGATTACGAGCGCGATCTGCATAGCATCGCCATTGCCACTAAGAAAAAAGGGCCGGACTCCGTGATCTTGGCAATCGCGGACGGAAAATTTGACCGCGCAAAAATCTCCGCGTACGCATCAAGGTCCGGCTCCGTCGCAAAAAACGGAGAATACGAGATCTACTCCGTGCCGGCAACCGGAACTGCGAAGAAAATCTCTTTTGTGTTTCTGAAAAATGACAGGATCGCGGTGACGGACGGCGCGGATCTGAACGCCCTTCTGCATTCGAAGAACGGCAAGGAAGACACCGCCGAATGGCACACGCGGTTCGGGCGGCTGGCGGGATCTCCCGTTTTTGCCGTGGTTCGCCAGGACGCTGGCGCAGGCTCAGCGCTTGCGGCGCAAGCTCCCGGCGGCTTGCGCTCGCCGCAACTATCCACGCTGCTCGATCAACTCCAGTGGATTACCCTCGCGGGCAAGCCGGACAACGAGCTTTTGCGCGTAGTCGCGGAAGGGGAATGCGCAACCGACGCCACCGTCCGTCAGCTTGCCGATCTTCTGAATGGCGTAGTGATCCTGGCGCAAGCGGGCCTGAATGATTCGAAAACCAGGCAACAGCTCGATCCCGCGGCGCGCGAGGCCTACCTGGAATTGTTGCGGAGCACGGAGGTTTCCAAACTGGATCGCGGCGACACAAAGTCCGTTCGAGTGGTTCTAGAGATTACGCCGAAATTCCTGGCGGCAGCTCGCACGGCAACGCCGGCGCTGCCGGACGCCACTCCGGGCCAGCCAGTCCCGCAAAGAAGTACCACCCACAAAAAGGGGCGCACCTAGTCGCAGTATTTTGTGAGCTTAGTCCCCGGCAGGAGTGGACTTCATATAACGCCACGGATTGATCGGCGCATTGTTCATGCGCACTTCGTAGTGCACGTGTGGCCCGGTGGAGCGGCCGCTGATTCCGGTATAGCCCACGACTTCGCCGCGCTTGACTCGCGCTCCCGGTACGGCAGTGAAAGCCGAAAGGTGCGCGTACCACGTGGTGATTCCAAACCCATGATCTACCACCACCAGGCGGCCGTAGCCGGCGTGGTTGTCAGCAATGTTGACAATGCCGTCGGCGGTGGCGTGAACCGGCGCTCCATAATCGGACGCCACATCCACCCCCGTGTGGAACGCACCTTCACCGCTGAACGGATCCAAGCGCTCGCCAAAGCTGTCTGTGATGTGTCCTAGAACAGGCCAAATCGAAGGTGTGTACGTGGAATCGGCAAAACTCATGGGGGAAAGCAAGTGGAGACCGCTGTTGGAAACGGCGATCACCGCAGCGTTGCGCTTCAAGAACGTGTATTGTTCGATCGAGCGGTCAAAAGCGTCCTGCGCATCCACCGGATTGTCGCTCTGGTCGAAAGCGGCGGGGTGATAACGCAGCACCCCGTAGGTCATGGCCACTTCCGTAGCCAAAGACTGCACGGCTTCCAGCCGTTGATTGGTATCGATGACCGTGCTCTGGAGTTGCTGATATTGCTTCTTGAGGGTTTCTTGGTCGTGGCGAAGAGCGTTATAGTTGCCGACCTTCCATAACATGCGCGAGTAGGAGCCTACTGCCGCCGTTACGCTGATCGCGCCGATGACCGCCAGTACCGCAATGCCGTGCAGTATGTAGGCCGGTACGATGACTTTCCGGAGCTTGCCCGGAGTCGACGCGATGAAGAACGTATAGCTCTTTCCTCTCATGATGGACGGAGCTTTCTGGCCTTCCCATTTTTGACTTGGCGGGTGTCCCACCCGGGAACCCACCGTTGAAAACCGAACTTCAACCAATATCTGAACCGTGAGCCTTGGTTCGCGACCTAGCACATACTAAATTCTGTAGAAGTGGACGTCAACCCTGTATTTTGTGATTTAAAGGCCAGGCTGTGCAAACCTGTCCCCTGTCCCCTCGTACAGGGTTTTGGCGCTATTTCGAGAATCCACGGATTCGGACCTGAGACCACGGAACGGCCGAGCCGGGCTAGGGAGCTATACTGTAGACAGAAGTCCCTTGAAGGATTGGAAAAGCCTAATGAGGCACGGCGGCAAGAGCGAGAATTTCGTCCTGAAACGCATCTTCGCGCGCGCGGCAGACTCGGCGCAGAACCTTGCTGGACGCGGCGTGCGACTGGGTGTCGGGGATGATTCAGCCCTCTTTCGACCCCCGCGCGGCCACGAAGTCATTCTGACCTGCGATTGGTTCCTGGAGGGCACCCATTTCCGGCGCGACAAACACCCGCCCGACGCCGTGGGCTGGAAATGTTTGGCTAGGGCTCTGAGCGATGTGGCAGCAATGGGTGGCGTGCCACGGTGTTTTCTACTGAGTCTGGCGGTCCCAGAGTCGCACGCCGGGCATTGGCTCGATAGATTCCTCGGCGGACTGCGGCGGGCCTCCCGCAAATTTGCTTGCACCTTGGCCGGTGGGGACACAACGCAGTGCCGGAAGATCCTTATCAGTGTCACCATAGTGGGCGAAATCCGTAAGGCACGCGCTGTGCTTCGGTCGGGGGCGCGGGCGGGGGACATTCTCTATGTCACCGGGCGGCTGGGCGAGGCGGAATTAGGACTGCGCACTTTGCGAAACAGCAAAGGCCAGGTGCGACCCGACAATCCATTTCTGAAAAAGCACCTCTATCCGGAACCTCGACTCGCCCTGGGCCAGTGGCTGGCAGAAACGGGCCTGGCAACATCGATGATGGACCTCTCCGATGGGCTTTCCAGCGATCTGCCGCGGCTCTGTGCTGCAAGTGGAGTTGGAGCCCGTTTGGAAAGTGCCAAGCTGCCGGTGATGCACCTTCCTGGCGCTGTTCGCCAACCGGGAGTCGATCCCCTGCAACTGGCACTGCACGGCGGGGACGACTATGAGTTGCTCTTCACGGTTCGACCAGGCAAGGTCCATATGGTGCCGAAGACTCTTGGGGGAGTAGCTCTCACCCCGATCGGAAGAATCGCCAATAAACGAGGGCTTGTTCTGTTGGATGAAAAGGGTCGCACGAGCCAACTCATTTCCGGCGGCTGGGATTCATTTCGAAACACGCGGTAGGCGCCGACGAAGTCTACACCTGTCGGTCTGTCCGTTTGTTCAGCTTCGGGCCATACAAGGGGCAGCCCATGGACCGATGGCCCAGCTGCCCCAAATCCGTTCTTCCGAGCCATTGTCAGTGCGTGCGAAAACACCTACCTTGCGATTGAAAGTGCAAGCAGGGACCCCCCTCTTCTCAGCCTCCTCGCTTGATCTGGCAAGATTCGAAATCAAAAACGGATTGCGAGGAGGACTCGTGAGGAAGATCATCGTTGTCTTAGCATTTCTTGTGGCGCTCTATTTCCCGATGGCGGCCCAAGCTCAACAACCCATCCGAGTAAATTGCGGCGGGCCCAACTACATCGACTCAAAAGGGCAGCTGTGGCAGGCAGACTACGGTTTCAGCGGGGGAACAGCGGTTTCAAGGAGCGCGAGTATCGCGGGGACTCCCGATCCGCAGTTAGATCAGAGCAGCCGGGTGAACAATACGTCAGCAACCCCCCTCGTCTACACTTTCCTCGTTGCCAACGGAAACTATCACGTGAATCTGCATTTCGCGGAGATTTCCGGACGCTCCGAACAGGTGGGCGCGCGCATCTTCAGTGTGAAGATACAAGGAGCTGTAGTCTTCAAGAATCTAGACATCTACGCGGCCGCAGGCGCTAACTTCGTCTTAGTCGAAGGTGCTGACATACCTGTGAGCAGCGGCTCTTTAAGCATCGAATTTGAAAACGTGGTCGGATACGCGAAAGTGGATGCAATCGAAATTCTGCCACTGGCTAGTTCCGCACCGGCATTGTCGCTAAAATTCGTCTATCCAGATGGCACACCGGTGGCGGGAACCCTCGGCTACACTATCTCGTCCTCTCTGCTCTCCTTCCATGGAAGTGTTCCGCTGTCGAACGGTCAAGCTTCGTGCATACTTCTTACGTCGCCCACCGCATTGGGTATCAACGCGCAGTTTCAGGTGAGTTTGAACCTGACAGACACTGCTGGCCGCATACTCTGGCGACTCATTTTAGGGATGAATCCGGCAGAAGTGAACCTGGGGGCAATCAAGACTTCTTCTCTCAATGTGGTCGTTCAAAAACTGTAGCCGGCCAGAAAAGAATCCGAAGCCTCAGTCCGTTCCGGTTTTTGTGGGCGGAGAAGCTGCCGGCGGTTTTTCTTTGGGCGTGGCTGGCTCGTCTTCGGTGGGGGCCGTGTCCGGAGTATCGAGGTTGAGGTGATGCTCGCCGGCTTGCTGCTCGAGCGGGACAACGTTGGCGAAATCCAGCGGAGGCATTCCCGCGGTGGCGCCTTGCATGAATTCGAGCCAGATCGGCAGGGCCGCGCGCGCTCCCGTTTCCTTTTTTCCAAGCGAAATCTGTTTGTCGTCAAAGCCGACCCACACCCCGGCGGTGATCTGCGGCGTGTAGCCTACGAACCACGCGTCGGTGTAGTCCTGCGTGGTGCCGGTTTTTCCCGCGGCGGGACGGCCGAGCGCCTTGGCCTGTACGCCCGTGCCGAATTGAATGACTTCTTCGAGCATCGCCGTCATTGTGCGCGCGACGTCTGGAGAAAGGACGTCGTGCACTTCAGGATGCGCCTCTTCAAGCAGCGCGCCATCGTAACTTGTGACGCGCCGGATCATGTGCGGATCGATGCGGATGCCGTCGTTCGGAAAAACCGTGAACGCCGAGACGTGTTCGACCAGCTTCATATCCGCGGCGCCCAGCGCCAGGGGCAGATACGGCGGAAGCGGCGTGGTAATCCCAAAGCGCTTCGTCATGTCCACGACCGTGGCGATGCCCACCTTTTCCGCGAGCTTCACCGCGGGCACGTTGCGCGAGCCGGCAAGAGCGCGGCGCAGCGTGATGGTGCCTTCGAACTTTTCATCGTAATTGCGCGGAGAATAGACCTGTCCACCGCTCATCGTGGTGAAAGGCAAATCCACAATGGTGTCAAAAGGCGTGGAGCCCTTTTCCAGTGCATCAGCATATACGTAAACTTTGAAGGAACTGCCGACCTGCCGAACTGCCTGCGTCGCGCGGTTGAATTTTGAATCTTCAAAGCTATAGCCACCGACCATGGCCTTGATTTCGCCGGTGGAATTCTCAATCGCGAGCATCGCGCCTTGCGGGCCGGTTTGCTGCTCGAGCTGTACTCGCGCCGTAGTGTCACGCAACTCCTGAATCAAGAATTGCGCGAGATCGCCGATTCTCAGGAGCTCCGCGGGCTTCTTGCGGCCGGTCCAGGCGAATTCGCCGGGAGAAAGAATGGCGCGGTATGCGCCGATTTTGATGACGGCGTTTTTCTCGTCCATGGAAAGCACCAGGCCGGTGACATAACTGCCCTTTTCGATGGTGTGGCGCCAGTCATCATCTTCGTAGGTGTCGAGCTTCCCGAGATTGTCGCGGACCACATTCGGCAGATTGCCCCTCCATCCGTGGCGGCGTTCGTAGGCGTGCAGGCCGTCGCGTAGGGATTGATTAGCGGTGCGCTGCATGTTGAGGTTCAGCGTGGTGTAGACGCGCAGACCACGCTCATGAACCGCTTCGGTGCCGTACGTGGCTTCCAGATATTTGCGAATGTCCTCGAAGAAGTAGGGCGCAAGGTCATTGCGCGGATATTGGATGTGCAAACCAAGCGGCGATTTTCTCGTGGCGAGTTCTTCGGCAGGCGTGATTTTTCCTTCTTCTTCCATGCGGCGAAGAACGAGATTGCGCCGGTTGAGCGCAGCCTCCGGATTCGATAGCGGCGAAAATTTCGGGCCGTTCACCATACCAGCAAGGAGCGCGGCTTCCTGCAGCTTCAGGTCGGTGACGGGTTTGCCGAAATAGAATTGCGAAGCCGCCGCGAAGCCATAATTCCCGTGCGCAAGATAAACCTGGTTCGCGTACATCGTGAAAATCTGCGGCTTGGTGTAGCGGCGCTCGATCTGCAGCGCGAGGAGAATTTCCTGCATCTTGCGGCGCACACTGCGGTCGCTGCGGTCCAGGAAAAGATTCCCGGCCAGTTGCATGGTGATGGTGCTGGCGCCTCCGGTGATGCGGCGCTTGATGACATTGCGGAACGCGGCGGTGAATATGCGCGGAAAATCGATACCCCAGTGTTCCTCGAAATGTTGATCCTCGATCGCCGTAACGGAGTTGTAGAGAATTTTGGGACACTGCTCGTAGGTCATTAGGATGCGGCGCTGAATCGCGAAGCTGCCGGCGAGCTGGCCGTCGTCGGAATAAACTTCAGTGACGACGTCGGGGCGATACGTTTCCAACGCGCGGATTTCCGGCAGGTCGCTGGCGTAGACGAATAGAAAACCGCAACCCGCGCCCAGCGCAATCGAGCAAAGCAGAAGAAAGGCGAGCGCCACGCGGTCAATCAGTTTCCAACCCCGCAAACGCAGCGTAATCGGAGGAAGGCTCAGCATCGAAATATTATTTTAGCCCAGAAGTGCAACGCACCCTTCCCAGTCTCAGGACGCTGTTTCGTAATATTTTTCGCCGGCACAGGAACGACAGAAGGTGCGGCCGTCTTTGGTAACTTCGCGTTTGAAATTGATGCCTTCGCCGCACTGAGCGCAGACAACGCGGGGACCTTTGAAGCCGGGGAGATCCTCGGGTAGCACTTCGACCTTAACCCATTTTTTGTCGAAGAGAACTTCGTCCGGGAGTTGCGCGTAGGCTTTTTGCTGGCCGGCTTCCTTTTCGAGTTCCGGGAACATTTCTCTCGCGGCCTGCTTGGAAGATTCCTTCGCCGCGACACGCACGGCACGGCCGGTCTTGAGATCCACAAAAGTGGCGGCGACTTTTCCCCAGTCGCGGAATTTCAGCGCGCGCTTGCCGAGCCGGCAGTTGGCTACGAGCGCGACAGCATCGGTCACACAGCGGTCGATCTCCACATAAGTCACCAGGCGCTTGCGCTCGGCGACAGGATCCTCGATGCCCAGTTCGCGCAACCCCAGCATGGCGAGACGAACACCAAGAACTTGTCCGGCGCAGAGGTGACCATGGGCGACTGCGGCAAGTTCGAGATATTCAGCCAGCGTCTTCATGGGAATTGCCGTGCTCTACTCTACGCCTTTTCCGGGGCAGCCCAGGGGTGCGGCTGGCGCGCTTCGAGGAAAGCGCAGATGGTCATGAGAAGCGCGAGAACGGCCAGCGCGCCGTCACGGACTACGGTCATGCCGGTGAGCTTCTCCGGTGTGCCGAAGCAGCCGCAGTTGATGTCCATATGCAAAACATACGCCCGCGTCACAACCGCCAGGAACCCCACCATGATCGCGGTTATGGCCGTGGCCCAGATTCGCAAGCGCCAGCCGATCAGTAGTAGCAAACCCAGCACGATTTCCACAAACGGCAAAGTATGCGCCACCACTTGCGACGCCTCGGGCGAGATCAGTTTGTACGATTCAACTTGCTCGGCGAAGCTCGAGATATTCATGGAGATCGAAAATTTCAGAACGAACATTGGCCAAAGATGGGTGTTAGGCATCAAGAGTTTGGAAAATCCCGCGTAAACAAAGATTCCGCCGAGGACCAACCGGCCGATCCAGATGATCGCGCGGCGAAGATTCAAAGGACTCGATTCCATCATGGACTCTGTTTAGAAGAAAAAATGCGGACTAGTGCCCGCTGAGCAGCTGATCGAGAAACGACTTTAGCGTGTCGTAGCTCATCACACCCGCATACGGATACGTCTGGCCGCCGCTGTGAAAAACGGTGGTCGGCGTCTGATTGACGCGATACAACTGGCCGAGAGCGAAATCCTTGTCGATGGCCGCATCCAGGGTCCCGCCCTTCACAAGGGCGCGGACTTTGGCCATCTCCGCAGGGGAGAGGACCGCGGCAACCGTGCCGTCCACGTCACCGGATTGTTCCCACTTCTCCTGATTCTGAAAGAGCGCCTGCTCCACGGGTTCGACCTTGCCGAGCTGGGCGGCGGCGCGGGCATATCGCGCGGCTACACGCGAATGCGCATGCATGGCCAAAGGAAAATCCCGGTGGATCAGGTAGACCTTGCCGGTGCTCACGTAGTCGTCCATGATCCTGCGATTTGTGGCGATGTATAGAGTCTTACACGCAGGGCACTGAAAATCGCTGAAAACCTCCATGCTCACAGGCGCGCTTTTCGAGCCGAAAGCCTTGTGCGGATCCACATCGGGGAGGCCGGCGGGGGTCTGTACAGGGGTTGGCTGGGGCGCGGCGCTCCCGGACTCGGCGGTCTTTTCCGGAGCCGCAGGAGAAGAAGAGACAGCAGGCGCCACATTCCAGTCGTTCGGCCGAGGGGTGGGCTGCGCGGAAGGCTGGGGTGCCGCGTCAACATTGGAATTGGAGCGCGCCGCGAGCGCGGGAGAGTGACTCCGTCCCATCTGAAGGCCAATAGCTATCAGGACCAGGATGGCAACTAGAGCAAGAACAACGCGACGACTCACAAGGCCCTCCAACATGGAAGCGAAAGTTCTACCGGGGTACAGACACTGCCAGATTATCACAGGTTTTTGATGGGAGCGCGGTCTCCAGCCGGAATTGGCCATGACCCCAGCCCGTACCCAAGGGCGCGCTCAAAAGTTTGATTCGGAGGACCGGTGGAGCCCTTGTACGACCCCGATGTTTTTTGTAAGTGTTGATTCTAAAGAATTTGCATAGGCGAAGGAGAGATCCGCTTCCGCCGGCCAGAGGCGCGGTCTTATAGGTCCACGCCCAATTACGAAAGGGTATTATATTGGAAGAATTATCAAGGGCCAAGAAAAGGCTGGAGTCCATAGGAAAAGGGAGAATGGGGAGATGGAATGGCAAGAAAACAAAGACCTTGCAGCCATTATAAGAAAACTTGACAAAGATACACTCAACCTGTATACTGCCGCTCGAGTTGGGCTTGGACGCGAGAACTGAGCTAGATCGGCCTTCCCTCGAACGGGTTAAGGCCGGAGCACAGAATTGAACAGATGGAGGGTCGGCAGTCATGAGCAAGATTATAGGAATTGACCTGGGGACAACCAATTCGGTGGTGGCCGTGATGCAAGGCGGCGAACCGGTAGTGATCCCCAACCAGGAAGGTGGGCGGACCACGCCGTCCGTCGTGGCAATCACGAAGACGGACGAGCGGCTGGTGGGGCAAGTAGCGAAGCGGCAAGCAGTGACCAACCCCGAGAACACCGTGTATTCGATCAAGCGGTTCATGGGCCGGCGCTACGACGAAGTGACCGAAGAAATGAAGCGCGTCCCTTACAAGGTGGTCAAAGGCGACCACGACGACGCCCGCGTGGAGATTGCGGGCAAAGTATACAGCCCACCGCAAATTTCCGCGATGATTCTGGGAAAGCTGAAGGCCGCCGCCGAGGATTTTCTGGGTGAGAAGGTGACGAAAGCAGTCATCACCGTTCCGGCCTATTTCAACGACGCACAGCGGCAAGCGACCAAACAAGCCGGTGAAATCGCGGGGCTGGAAGTGGTGCGCATCATCAATGAGCCGACCGCGGCGGCGCTGGCTTACGGCCTGGAAAAGAAAACCGATGAGACGATCGCGGTGTATGACCTGGGCGGCGGCACCTTCGACATTTCCGTCCTCGAAGTTGGCGCTGGCGTGGTGGAAGTGAAGTCCACCAACGGCGATACGCACCTCGGGGGCGATGACGTGGACCAGAGAATCGTGGACTGGCTGATCGATTCATTCAAGAAGCAGCACAACATCGACCTGGGCAAGGACAAGATGGCGCTGCAACGCCTGAAGGACGCGGCGGAAAAGGCCAAGATCGAGCTGTCGCAAATGATGGAGACGGAAATCAACTTGCCCTTCATCACTGCAGGCCCGAATGGCCCGATTCACATGGAAGAAAAACTGACCCGCACGCGGCTCGAGCAGATGATCAATGACCTGCTCGAACGTTCGATGAAGCCGGTAAAACTGGCGCTGGAAGACGCCAAGCTGTCGCCCAGCGACATTGAGGAAGTCGTGCTAGTTGGCGGCTCTACGCGCATTCCGAAAGTGCAGCAACTGGTACGCAACTTTTTCGGCGGGAAAGAGCCTCACAAGGGCGTGAACCCGGACGAAGTCGTGGCGGTAGGCGCCGCGATTCAGGGCGCGGTACTCGGCGGCGAAGTGAAGGACATCCTGCTGCTGGACGTGACGCCGCTTTCGCTCGGCGTGGAGACGCTGGGCGGAGTGATGACCGTGCAGATCCCGCGGAACACGACGATTCCAACGCGCAAGGTGGAGACCTATTCAACGGCTTCGGACAATCAGCCGGGCGTGGAGATTCACGTTCTGCAAGGCGAGCGCAAGTTCGCGACCGACAACCGCTCGCTGGGCCGATTCAAACTGGACGGGATCCCGCCCGCGCCGCGCGGGACGCCGCAGATCGAAGTCGCCTTTGACATCGACGCGAACGGCATCCTGAACGTGAGCGCGAAGGACCAGGCCACGAACAAGGAACAGAAAATCACCATCACCGCGTCGAGCGGCCTCTCAAAGGAAGAAGCCGAGAAGATGCGGGCGGAAGCCGAATCGCACTCAGAAGACGACCGCCGGCGGATGGAAGAAGTCGAGGCGCGGAACAGCCTGGACGGAACACTTTACCAAGCCGAGAAGATGATCCGCGAAAACCGCGAGAAGATCGCCGAGGCGGAAGTCAAGAAGGCCGAAGAGGCCATCGAAGACGCGAAGAAAGCCATCAACGAGGGCGGCGTGGCGCGGCTGCGTTCGGCAAAGGAAAACGTCGAGCGCTCGCTGCACAAGATCGCCGAAGATCTCTACAAGACGGCGCAAGCGGCGGGAGCGGGGCAAGCGGGTGCGGCCGCGGGCGCCGGAGCGGGCGGCGGTAGTTCGGCCGGCGCGAGCGGCGCGCAGGACAAAAAGCCCGGCGAGGTGATCGATGCCGAGTACGTGGACGTGGACGAGAGCAAGCGTCCGAATTAAGTTGAAGTAGCAATCGCAGGGGCGCAGCCCGCCGGGGCGGTCGCCCCTGCGAGTATTTTCTGAGAGCAAAGATGCCGACGACAGCAAAGCAAGATTATTACGAGTTGCTGGGGGTGCCGCGCAAAGCGACCGCGAAGGATATTCGTACGTCATTCCGCAAGCTGGCGCGGAAGTATCACCCGGACCTTAATCCCGGCGACAAGTCCTCGGAAGAAAAATTCAAACAGTTGCAGGAAGCGTACGACGTGCTCTCCGATTCGAAGAAGCGGCAGATATACGACCAGTACGGCTTTTACAGCGACAATATGCCTCCCGGCGGACCGCGCGCCGACACAGGAGGTGACGGCCAAGCACCGGATGTCAATTTTGACTTCGGAGGCTACGATTTCGGCGGCGGGGCCGGAACCGCGGGCGGCGGAGCGAGCTTCCGTGATCTCTTCAGCCAGTTTTTCAGCGGCAGCCGGGGAAGCGCCGCGATGGAACCAGAGCACGAACCGGGCGGCGACCTGGAATATCAGATCGAGATTGACTTCTGGGACGCCGTGCGCGGCGCGGTGAAGAAACTCTCCATCACGCGCCTGGATACCTGCGAGACTTGTCATGGAACCGGCGCCGTCGGCGCGCCGCAAATGTGCCCGACCTGCCATGGAACGGGGACTATCCAGCAGCAGGCCGGCAAGATGAAGTTCAACGTGCCGTGCACGCGCTGCGGCGGAACGGGCAAGCTGCGAACCGTCTGCAAGACGTGCGGGGGCGAAGGGCGCGTGCGGCGCACGGAGACGATCGATGTGCGCATACCGGCCGGAGTCGCAAACGGCGCGAGAGTACGGGTTCCGGGAAAAGGCAACTGGGGGACCATGGGCGCTCCACCGGGCGATCTGTACTTGCGCGTAGTCGTCAAGCCCCATGAGTTTTTCGAGCGGCGCGGAAATGATTTGTACACGAAAATTCCCGTGACGGTGAGCGAGGCCACCCTGGGGGCCAAGATTGAAGTGCCCACGATTGACGGCCGGTCGCTCGTGAGAATTCCTCCCGGAACGAACAGCGGAAAGACCTTGCGCCTGAAAGAAAAAGGCGTGCCCAGCGCCAGGAACGGCGCGCGTGGCGATCAATACGTGGAAATACAGGTCGTCGTGCCGCCACCGACGGACGAGCGCGTGCGGAATCTGATGAAGGAACTGGAGACCGTTGCGCCGGGAGATCCGCGAAAGGATCTTTTCGAGAAGGCGGGGGTGTAAGAGACACATCATGCCAGCGCGAGCAAAAAAACGGGCCAGGGCGGGCTACATGATCAGCGCCGTGGCGGAGCTTTACAAACTGCATCCGCAAACGCTGCGGCTATACGAGCGCGTGGGCTTGCTGAAGCCCTCGCGTTCTCAAGGAAACACGCGGCTGTATACGGACTCGGACCTGGAGCGTCTGGATGTGATCCTGACACTGGCGCGCGATATGGGCGTGAATCTGGCAGGAATCGAAATTATTTTGAACATGCGCGAGAAGCTGATTGAAATGGAGCGCCAAATGGGCGAGTTCGCCCAGGTGGTGCAGCAGGAGTTGTCGCGAGTGGCCGCCTCTCATGAGCATAAGAACACGCCGCGGCATGCGATTGTGCGGGCGACGCCGCGGGCGGTCCGATAGTGATTAGTCTAGAGTAAGCAGTTTCCGTTAAGGGAACAGCTCGTTCCTTCCACAGTTTTCCCAGAGTAGACAACTTGCTGTGTGCGCTTTGCGCCCGTATGCTGTCGCTATGGCGATGGAGAATTGCACGCTTTGTAGAGGGACAGGATGGAAGCTGATGCCGCGGCCGGATGGCGCGGGCGGGAGCGTGGCGGTGGCTTGCGACTGCGGCATGCAGGATCGCGCGACGCGCGTGATAGATCGCGCGCAGATTCCGAAGCGCTACGAGCACTGCGATTTCGAAAGCTACGTCACGGACCTCACCGACGGGAAAACGTGGACGGCGCAGCACACGCAGTCATTGAAACAGGCGAAACTGCTCACCCAGGGATTTGTCCGCGACTACCCGGGCTCTTCTGAAAAAGGATTGTTGTTCATCGGACCTTCGGGCGTCGGAAAAACGCATCTTGCTGTTGCGGCGCTGAAAGAGCTGATTCAGCGCGGGCACGCGGGATTGTTTTGCGACTACCGGGAACTGCTGAAGGAAATTCAGGCAAGTTACAACCCGGCGAGCGAATCCACGGAAATGAAGATTCTCGAACCCATCCGCACGGTGGAGATTCTGGTACTCGATGATCTTGGCGCGAGTAAGCCGTCAGACTGGGTGCGCGACATCGTAGGGATTGTCTTGAACGCCCGCTACAACGAGAACCGGACCACCATCATCACGACAAATTATCTCGATAACCCGGCCACAGAAGGCGAGACAGCGCGGCTTCCGAACGGCAAGCTGATTTTGCCGACGCGTGAAGACTCCCTGGAGCAGCGTATCGGATCTCGCATGCGCTCCAGGCTCTACGAGATGTGCCGCACCGTGGAAGTCTTCGCTCCGGATTTTCGCCGCGAAAAGTCACACGCGGGCCGCGCCTAGAGACGGTCTGGCTGATTCATTGACACAGGCGCGACGCGGCGAGTATCCTTTGAAGGTTGCAGCGTTTTCGACGCCCGCAGCATCTGTGTCCCATTAACCGCTCTGCGGTGAACCTCCTTGCACTAAACCCTTGTAGGGAACCAGCAAGGAATTTATTCGACTGAACGGGGGCCGCATTGCGGCTGCCCAAACGAAGTCATCTTCCGGAGGCCAACAACCATGTTTTCCGACCACGACAACCTGTCCCATGCGACTGCCGCCGCTCCAGCACCGGAATCCGAACCTACTCCCATCGACGCGAACCCAGAAGCGAACGCGACAGTGGAAGGCGCGGCTGAACTTGCTGCTCCCCCCACGAGCGAACCTGCCGAGGCCGCGAAGGAAACACCTGCGGCATCCGCTTCGGAAGGGGCCAAGCCTGCCGCGGAAACGCACGCGGCGGACCCGGAAGCCACGGCTGCAGCCGAAGAAGCTGCCGGCTCGGAAGAGATGAGCAAGCTGCTGGAGGAGTACGACGAGAAGCAGGAAGCGGCTGCGTCGAGCGAGGTGATCGAGGTCAAGGTTGTCGCCTACACGGAGCACGGCGTCGTGGTGGACCTGGGCGGAAAGACGGAAGGGCTGGTGCCCGCGGCGGAATTCTCCGACACCGAGATTCCTCGTCCCGAGCCGAATAGCACGATCGAAGTGCAGAGGACCGGGGAACACAAGGATGGCTTCACCATCCTGTCCTACCTGAAAGTGCTGCGCCGGAGGACCTGGGAGAAGATCGAAGCGGCGTTCAAGGCCAAGGAAACCATTACGGGAAAAGTGGTGGACCGCATCAAGGGCGGTCTGGTGGTGGATATCGGGGTACGCGCGTTCCTTCCGGGATCGCAGTTTGACCTGCGCCCGACGCAGAACCTGGACGCTCTTGCCGGCACGGAAGTGCAGGTGCGCATCACCAAGCTGAACCGCCGCCGCGGCAACGTGGTGGTGAGCCGTCGCGCGCTGCTCGAAGAAGAATTGCATGCCAAGCGCGGCGAACTGATGGAGAAGCTGAGCGAAGGCCAGGTGGTGCACGGTCACGTGAAAAACGTAACCGAATACGGTGCCTTCGTGGACCTGGGCGGAATCGACGGGCTGCTGCACCTGACGGATTTGAGCTGGGGCCGCGTGAAGCATCCTTCCGACGTGGTGAAGCCGGAACAGGAACTCGACGTCATCATTCTAAAGTTTGACAAGGAAAAGCAGCGGGTATCGCTCGGGTTGAAACAATTGATGGCTGATCCGTGGGTAGGCGCCGCGGAAAAATATCCGGCGGGCGGTAAAGTGAAGGGCAAAGTCGTCGGCGTGGTGGACTATGGCGTGTTCGTCGAACTGGAACAGGGCATCGAAGGGCTGGTGCACGTTTCCGAGATGAGCTGGAACAAGAAAGTAACGCATCCTTCGAAGGTCGTGAAAGTCGGCGACGAAGTGGATGTCGTGGTGCTTGACATCAAGCCCAGTGACCGCCGCGTTTCGCTGGGTATCAAGCAGGCGCAACCAGATCCCTGGCTGTTGACCGCGGAAAAGTATCCCGTAGGCACGGTGGTCACGGGCAAGGTTCGCAACATCGCGGAGTTCGGCGCGTTTATCGAAATCGAAGATGGCTTCGATGGGCTTGTGCATGTGGGCGACGTGAGCTGGACCGGGCGCGTGAAAAACCCACACGAGGTTTTCAAAAAGGGCGAGGATATTACCGCCAAGGTACTGAAAATCGATCCGGAGAATCGCCGCGTGTCGCTGGGCATCAAGCAGGTGAACGACATATGGGGCGACTGGTTCAAGCAGCACAAGGTCGGGCAAATCGTGAAGGGCAAGGTCTCGCGCATCGCCACGTTCGGGGCGTTCGTCGAATTGGGCGAGAACATCGAAGCGCTCTGCCACAATACGGAGATTGAGGAGCGCAAGCGCCGCGACGAAGGCCACTCGAGCTTCCGTCCCACAACGGGCCCGCTAAAGTCCGCAGGGCCCCTCGAACCAGGCAAGGAATACGATTTCAAGATCATCAAGATCAGCCCGGAGACGCGGCGCATCGGCTTGAGCTACCGCGCGGCGGCAAAACAGATCGAGCGCAAAGAGATTGAACAGTATCGTTCGACGTCGACCTCGAAGTCCTCATCGACGGCGACGATTGGGGACGCGCTAAAGTCCAAGCTGTCGGCGCGTTAGTCGTTTCGCAAAAAGGCTCCCTAGGGATTACCTTTACAATTTCATTTACCTGCAGGTCATTTTAGTGATAGGAAGGGGGGCAATCCGGCGAAGGGCCAGCCCCCATAAGCCGTTTCGTTTCACAGGGTAAGGCAACCGCAGAACGGTTACGAGCGGAACTGGTTTTTTCCAAGGCCGCGCGACGAGGCATAGCGACGATGACCAAGCAACCAACACTGACCAAGGCGGACCTCATCGAAGAGGTCTTGAACATTACGGAGCTCCCTCGCAAAGAGTCCGAAACCATCGTAGAAACCATTTTCGACAGCATCATCGGCGCCTTGCAAAAAGGTGAAAAGATCGAGATCCGCGGCTTTGGTAGCTTCCGCACCAGGCACCGTCGCGGGCGCATCGGACGCAATCCGAAGACCGGCGAAAAAGTCGAAGTGCCGGCGAAACAAATTCCCTTCTTCAAGCCCAGCAAGGAACTGAAGGATTTTGTGAATAACTCCGAGGCCCAGGCCTCCGCGGCCAGCGACGCAACACGCGCCTAGCCCAGAGCCGCTGCAACTCACCAAGCAGTCCCAACCCCCCACTGGAGAAAGCGAGCACGCTGTTTCAGCCTGCCTGAACCGCGGCGTGTCACTTCCGTGCCCGTTCTGCGTTATGCTGTGCGCGCAGCTATTAAAGCTAAGGATTCGTTGCGATGGACTATCTCTGGACTCCGTGGCGCTACCAGTACATGAAGGAAGTGACCGGCGGGAAGCAGCCGGAATGCATTTTTTGCGATGCACTGGCGAGGAAGAACGACGCCGAGACGCTGATTATTCATCGCGGCGCAAAGGCGTTTGTGATTCTGAACCGGTTCCCCTACACGTCCGGGCACGTTATGATCGTCCCCTACGCGCACGTGGCGGAACTTCGTTTGTGTGACCCCGAGACGCTCTGCGAGATGATGCAGCTGGCGCAGCGAGTGGAAAAAATTCTGCGCGATAATTACAAACCCGATGGGATGAATCTGGGGATGAATCTGGGACGCGCTGCCGGCGCTGGGGTGCTCGGGCATTTGCACCTTCACGCGTTGCCTCGCTGGATGGGCGATTCGAATTTCATGACCGTAGTCGGAGAGACGCGCGTTCACCCGGAAGACCTTTCGACAACTTACGAACGCCTCTCAAAGGCGCTTTGCTGATTTAAGTATCCTGGCAAGGAGCGCCCGGATTCCATATTCGTATCAGTTTTTGCCCAAGAGGAGTCCCTGACCGTGGATCTCGAGCTGAGCGAAGAACAGAAGCTGCTGCAAAAGAGCGTTCGCGAGTTCGCGGAATCGGAAGTGCGGCCGCTGGCGAAAGAGCTGGATGAGACCGGGCATTTCCCGGGTGAACTTTTTAGGAAAGCAGCGGAACTGGGTTTGACGGGCGTGGCGTTTCCTGAGTCCGAGGGCGGAGCGGGTTTTGACCACGTCGCGTACACCATTGTGATTGAAGAGATCTCGCGCTGCTGCGCCTCCACCGGCGTGATTCTTTCGGTGCAGAATTCCCTCTATTGCGACCCGCTTCACCGTTACGGAACGGAAGAGCAGAAGAAGAAATTCCTGGTGCCGTTCGCGCGGGGAGAAAAAATCGGGTGCTATGCGCTTACCGAGCCGCAGGCGGGTTCGCATGCCGCGGCGCTGCAAACGAAAGCCGTGAAGAAGGGCGACGCGTACGTAATCAACGGCACAAAAGCCTGGATTACCAACGGCGGGGCGGCCGATGCGGCGATTGTGTATGTGAACACGGATCCGGCGAAGGGCGAAAAAGGCATTACCGCGCTGGTGGTGGAAAAAGGCACGCAAGGTTTCAAGGTTGGCAAAGAAGAGAAGAAACTGGGGATCAGCGCCACCGCGTGCAGCGAACTCGTTTTCACAGATTGCGAAGTGCCGGTGGCGAATCGCATCGGTAAGGAAGGCGAGGGCTATAAGGTCGCGCTGTCCACGCTGGATGGCGGGCGCATCGGCATTGCGGCGCAGGCGACGGGCATTGCACAGGGCGCTTTCGAAGCGGCGCTGAAGTATTCACAAGAACGCATGGCCTTTGGCCACCCGATTTCGCAGTTTCAGGCTATCCAATTCATGCTGGCGGACATGTCCACGGAAATTGACGCCGCGCGGCTGTTGATCCGCAAAGCCGCGTGGAAGTATGACACCGGAGCCCGCTTCAGCATGGAGGCGGCCATCGCAAAATTGTTTGCGAGCGAAATGTCGACGCGCGTCACGCACAAGGCGATTCAAATTCACGGCGGCAACGGCTACAGCCGCGAGTATCCCGTCGAACGCAACTACCGCGATGCCCGCATCACCGAAATCTACGAAGGCACCAGCGAAATCCAGCGTCTGGTCATCTCCTCCTGGGTTCTGAAGTCTTAGCCGCCCCGTAGTATTCTGGCTGCGTGCTGGAACTCGATTGCGGACTCAAATTCGAAGCAACGCACGCTGACCAGGACTTCTTCCCTGCTCTGCCGCCGCTGCCCTCGGTTTGCCTGATTGAATCACGCGAAGAAAAAGCCGAGCCGTTTCTGATTCGAACGCAGAATTTGCAGCGGCGCTTGCAGCGTCTTCTCGGCCCGGTGGAGCTGGCAACCAAGCGGCTGAACTTGCGCGACTTTGCGGGTGGCATCCGCTACCGATTGACAGGTTCACCGTTCGAACAAACTTTCGCGTATTACCAGCACGCCCAGGATCGTTTTCCGAGGCGCTATCGCGACCTGATGCGCTTGCGTCCCGCCGCCGTCCTCAAACTCAATTTGCGCAATGCCTATCCGCGCTGCTACGTCACGCGGCGCATTCCCGTGGACGAATCGGGAACGCCGACGGGCGGGGCCTACTACGGCCCTTTTGCCTCGCGCCGGTCCGCTCTGGCTTTTTCGGAACGGGTCCTCGATTTGTTCAAAGTGCGCCGCTGCCAGATCAAAATCCGCCGCGATCCAACTTTCCCTGGCTGCCTTTATTCCGAAATGAAAATGTGCCTCGCGCCTTGCTTCGCGGGGTGCAGCAAGGAGGAATATGACGTCGAAGTCCAGCGCCTTGTGCGTTTTCTGGAAACGAGCGGCGGTTCGATGCGCGCTTCCATTGAGGAAGAACGCGAAAAAGCCAGCCAGCAACTGGACTTCGAGCACGCCGCTGCGCTTCACAAAAAAATCGAGAAGCTCGACGAAGTCCTGCGCGGCCGTCCGGAACTGACGCGGCGCATTCAAGATCTCGATGCCGTAATTCTGCAACGCACCGCCGAGGACCAAACGATCGGAGTCTTTGCAGTCCGCGGCGGCCGCCTGGCCGAGCCATTTTCCTTGCGCTTTGCGGAAATCGCCAGCCAGCCGCGGTCCGCCGAACAAGTCTTCCGCGATTACCTCGATCGCGAAGCAGCTTCCGCTTCCGGCGATATCGGCGAGCACTTGTGGCTCGTCGCCCGCTGGTACTACAGCAATCCGCGCGAAGGCGAAATTTTCTTCCGCGAAAAAGACTGGCCCTATCGTAGGATTCTTCGAGCCTGCTCTCGGCTCCTGGCTCCGAGGGCCAGCGAAGAGGCAAAACCCGAAACGCAGGGACCCGCAACAAACCCCGAAGGAGTGTCATGACGAAATCCGCCACCAAGGAAGGAACGACGCGGTACGCACGGAGATTTACGGAGCGCGCCTCCGAGGGACATTTTCGAGAATCGCAGCGGCTCGTGCTCTCTTCCATCGGAATCGGAACGTACTTGGGCCAGCCGGATACCAAGACCGACGAAGGCTACACGGCGGCAATTGTCGCGGCGGTGGAGAATGGCATCAACGTGATCGATGCTGCGATCAACTACAGGTTTCAGCGCAGCGAGCGAAGCATCGGCGCGGCGATCCAGCAGCTTTCCGCGAAAGGATTCGGATGCGAAGAAATCATCGTGTGCACCAAAGGTGGTTACCTGACCCCGGATAATTCGATGCCCGCCGACCCGAACGAATATTTTTTTCGCGAGTATATTCAACCCGGAATCTTCAGCGCGAAGGATATCGCTGCCGGCAGTCATTGCATGACGCCAAAATTCCTAAAAAACCAGCTCGGGCGCAGCCTGAGAAATCTCGGCGTTGAATGCATCGACGTCTACTACCTGCACAATCCCGAAACACAACTGTCTGAAGTGCCCAAGGAAGAATTCTTGAACCGCGTGCGCGAAGCCTTCACGTTTCTCGAATCGGCCGTGGAAGCTGGAGAAATTCAGTATTACGGAATGGCTACCTGGAACGGTTTCCGCCAGGATGCGCGGGCGCGCGACACCATGCAGCTCGGCGAAATCGTGCAGATTGCGCAGGAGATTGCGGGAGGCCGGCACCATTTCCGGTTCGTGCAGTTGCCGTTCAATCTGGGAATGACGGAAGCGCTGACGCTGGGCAATCAGTCTGTACGCGGGCGCGAACGTACGGTGATGGAGGCAGCCAGCGAGCTGGACATCACCCTGATTGCCAGCGCTTCGCTGTTGCAAGGACAGGTCGCGAAGAATCTGCCGGGATTCGTTGCGGAAGCTCTCGGGCTGAACAACGATGCGGAGCGGGCGCTGCAGTTCGTGCGGTCATCGCCGGGAATTACCACCGCGCTGGTGGGCATGTCGCACGTGGAACACGTGAAAGCGAACGCTCGATTGGTGGGCTTGCCGCCAGCCAACGTCGATCAGTTCAGCAAGCTTTTTTCGCGCGGCGAAGGAGCTTGAACAGCATGATTCTCAACGCCGAGCTCACAGCGAACGCGGGGAACTAAGAAATTCGGCTGGCAATCCAGCTGCTGATGGCTCGATCGACCTGATCAAGTTTTCCTTTGAAGAAGTGCTCGGCGCCTTCCACGACAACCAGGTGGTTTTCACCCGGCAAGGACGCCACGAGCGTCTTGACTTTCTCTATCGCTCCATACTCGTCGTCGCTTCCGTGCACAAACAGTTTCGGTTTGCTACAGTGGCTCAGAAACGAAACCTCCGTGCTGTTCACAGGAAGGCCCAGGCCGATGAGTTGCAAGACGCGCGCGTCTTCGCAGCCGGCTCGCAACCCCGCGACGCAGCCAAAACTGAAGCCCGCCACCAATAGCGGCACGGACGAAAATTCTCGGGAAAGAAAATCGAGCGCTGCGCCTACGTCGTCCTGCTCTCCACGGCCCCGATCGTGTTCGCCCTCGCTCAATCCTGCGCCGCGAAAATTGAATCGCAGCACGGGTATGCCGAGCGCATCGAGCGACTTCGCCACTTGATAAACCACTTTGTTGTGCATCGTGCCGCCGAACAGCGGATGCGGGTGGCAAACCACGGCTGCAAGCGGGGGCCGCGCCCCTGCGGGCGGTGTCCAGAGGATCGCTTCGAGGCGCCCGGCGGGCCCTTCCAGGAAAAAATTGCGCGAGTCATGGGAACTACTCATCGATGAGCCTTAAACGAATTCGGAGTGTACCTCACGGAAGAGAAATGGCCGAATGAACTTGGTGGCAAGAAAATTCAGCTCAAACGGCAGACGCTGACATCGAGTGCAAACGTGTTGGTCGCGGGAGCAACGCGCACCACTTTCGAAGAGAATTCGCCGTTCCCGGGCCACGGTTTGCGAGTGGAATCCGCGAACCTGATTTGCAATTGCTCGCCCACCGCATACTCGCGGTGACTGCGGAAGCGCAGGCTCTTGGCTGAAAAATCGATGGTCATGGCTTCCTCAAACCACGGAATCTGTGCCGGGCGCACGCGGAGCGGCACGGCGAGAGCGCGTCTCGGACTGCCGCGCCTCTCGGGTTCGCTGCGAATCGCATGCCCGTTCCGTTGCCCGTCGGTGTGCTCCTCGAACTGTATGGCAACGGCAAACGTCGCGGGAGCATCCCAAATGCCAGGGGCGGGTGTAATTTGATCCAATTTCTCGCGCGCATGCGTGGCGCGAACGAATTCCAGCACTTCGCCGCAGCGGACGATTCGGGCAAGCATTTCTGGCTGTCCATCGCCAAGCGAAGCGTCGTATGGAAAAGTGACCCAAAGCGCCACGCCGGCAGTATGCGGCTCTTTCGTGGAGACCAGCAAACCGCCGCGCGAAACGTCGACGGTTTCTCCTAATTCGATTTTCTGGGCAAAAGGCGTTGTCCAGCGCAGGCGAACCGGAAGGCGCATCCGCACGCGGCGATGGTCGCGGCTGTCCATAGGCGTAACAGTACTTGCTGCCGGAGGGGACAACCCAAAGTATATGGCTGCCGTACACAAACGGACAAGACCTCGTACTAGGACAAAAAACTTTGACTTTCGCGTTGCAGTTTGTGGAAGCGGATGTTAGTTTTGCGCCAAACCAGCCAGACTCAGGGAGGATAAATGAGTGACGGTGCAGACCGCCGCGAAGCGCGGCGATTCACAATGACCCTTCCCATGCGCGTTCTGTCGCCGGTGGCAGAGGCCCGAGAGCTCGGCGCCGAGACGCGGGATGTCAGTTACCGCGGGCTGTACTTCCTTGCCGACACCAAGCTTAAAATCGGCAGCGAGATCGATTTTGTCATCACCCTTCCCGAGCAGGTTACCCAATCGAGCGATGTAAACATCCGGTGCCAGGGACAGATCGTGCGAGTCGAGCCGACCGAGAACGGGCGCGTGGGCATCGCGGCAAAAATCGAACGCTACGAATTCCTTCCCGCGGCGACTGCTGCGTAAGCCGCCGGCCCCGATTCACTTCCCGGTCAACACACGCATCGAGCACCGAACTAAGTACAATACCGGGAAGAAACTTTCTTTGGGGGGATGCCATGTACCACTACGACGTCAAAATTGCGCTGGAGGAATTGCAGGAAGAGGCGCTGTTGCCGCATCCGGTGAAACTGCGCGACATGATTCTGCGCCACAAGCTCGGCCCGCAAGACGCGCAACTGTTGAACCACGACTTTCAGGACTACCTGACGCGTTTCGGAGAATTACAGAAAGTCGCGCGAGGCATCCTGGAAAAACTCGCCACCGGACAGCGCAAAGCTTCGTGATACGCATCGCGTTCCGGGGAAATGCTCGTCAATGAAGAGGAAGCCGCGGGTTTTGCTGCTCTCCGCAACATCGGGGGCGGGGCACGTGCGCGCCGCGCAAGCGCTCGAAAAAGCATTTTCGGCGCGCGGCGATTGCCTCGTCGAACACATCGACGCGCTCCAGTATGTCAGCAAACTTTTTCAGCGCATCTACGACAAAGCCTACATCTCTATGGTGCAGCGGGCTCCGGAACTCATGGGCGTCCTGTACGACCGGACGGACCAGCCGTGGCAGCACCCACGGCGGCGCCTGGCGCTGGACCGGCTGAACACCGGCCCGATGATCCGGCTGTTGAAAGGCATCCAGCCGAACCTTTGCGTGACGACGCATTTTCTTCCGGCGGAAATCATCGCGTGGCTGATTGCCAAGCGAAAACTGCTCGCGCGTAATGCGATCGTCGTAACGGACTACGATGTGCACGCGATGTGGTTGTGCCGAACGGTGGACCGCTACTACGTAGCCATCGATGAAGCAAAGGAATATTTGGCGCACATCGGCGTGCCACGGGAGAAATTGCTGGTCACGGGCATTCCGGTTGATCCGTTGTTCGCCGCTCCCGTCAGCCAATCCGATGCCCGCAAGCAATTGGGACTTGACGCCACCGCGATTGTGATTCTCATTTCGGCGGGCGGCTATGGAATCGGCCCCGTCGAGCAACTTGTAAAAGATTTGCTGGCGCTGCAACGGCCGTGGCAAATTGTTGCGATTGCCGGTAAGTCGGAGAAAACCAAGAAACGGCTGGAAGAGATTGCGAGAGGGGTGGGCAAACTGCAATCCGGTTCGTCCAGACTTTGCGCCGTCGGTTTCACCACTGATATGGACAAGTACATGGCGGCCGCTGATGTGATGGTCGGCAAAGCCGGCGGACTGACAACCTCCGAAGCGCTGGCGCGTGCCCTGCCCATGGCCCTCATCGAACCCATCCCCGGCCAAGAAGAACGCAACGCGGATCATTTGCTGGAGGCCGGAGCCGCGATCCGCTGCAACAATCTGCCGGCGGCGGCTTGGAAAATTGCAGCGCTGCTCGATGATGCCAAGCGGCTTGCGCGGATGAGAGATGCAGCGCGCAGCTTAGGCAAACCCGGAGCCGCGGCTCGTATCGCAGAAGATGCCATCCGGCTGTTAGACTGAAAGTGGAGCGCGGCTCACCCGACTCGGCCGCGCGAAATCCAATACGAGCTAATTGAGATGCGACGCCACACCCTGCTGATTGATGCAGACGATACTCTCTGGGAAAACAACGTATTTTTTGAAAAGCTGATCGAGGATTTCATCAGCATCGTTGAACCCTGCGGGTATGCCCGCGCCTATATTCGCCACATCCTGAACGAAACGGAACGCAAGAATATCCGCCAGTACGGCTATGGCGTGCGCAGCTTCGGCCGCTCTCTCGAAGAAACTTATATCAAGCTCGCCGAGCAAATGGCGAAGCGCGAGACGCTGGCGCAGATTCACAGCCGCGTCGTCGAGCTCGAGCGCACCCCGCCGAAAATACTTGACGGCGTCCCGGAAACTCTAGCGTATCTCACCGAACGGCATCGGCTGATTCTGTTCACGAAGGGCGAACCCGCGGAGCAAGCCGCAAAAGTCGAACGTTCCGGCTTGCAAGGATTTTTTGAATCCATCGAGATCGTGCCGGAGAAAGATTCGGAGACCTACGGCAGCCTGGTTCACAAGCACAAAATTGTGAAATCCCACGGCTGGATGATCGGCAATAGCCCGCGCAGCGACATCAACCCCGCCATGAAGATCGGGCTGAACGCAGTGTACATCCCGCATCAGCACACCTGGACCCTGGAGCACGAACCAGTGGTGGCCGGGGCGGGAAAGCTCGTGATCTTGCCGGCCTTTCGCGAGCTTCGCGGTCATTTCTAGTTGGCCGGCTGCCCAATTTGGATGTTGTACCCGGCCGCGCCTGCCCGAATCTAGACTTGCGTGACTTGCGTGGAGGAGATTCCCATGGCCACAACGACAACGGCTCCACGGACCGACTGGCGGCAAGAGTGGTTCGAAATCGAGGACGCGACGTATTTGAACTTGGCGGGCCAGTCGCCGATGCCGAAGGTTTCCATTCGTGCCGTGCAAGCTGCGCTTGAGGCTAAGAAATATCCTCACCAAAAACCAGACTCCACGTTTTTCGAAGTGCCCAGTCGTATTCGCGTTTCGATTGCGAAATTGATCGGAGGAAAAGCCGAAGAAATTGCGCTGACCAGCGGGGCTAGCGCGGGCGCGATGGCCGTCGCGTATGGGCTGGCGTGGAAACCGGGCGACGAAATCGTCACCGCCAAGGGCGAATTTCCCCTGCAATACACGGCGTGGAAACCGATGGAAGAACGCGAGGGATTGACATTGAAAATTGTCGCGCCCCGGGAAAGATTTATTTCTGCCGACGATTTGATTGCCGCGATGACGCCAAAAACCCGCCTGGTTTCCGTGAGCATGGTGCGTTATGACGATGGCTCGCTTCTCGATGCGCCTCGCGTCGCGGCCGCTTGCCGTAAACACGGAGCGCTGCTGTTGCTCGATGTCAGCCAATGCTGCGGCGCCCTTCCGATGGACGTGAATCAACTGGGCGCAGACTTTCTGGTGTGCGCGGGCTACAAATGGCTGCTGAGCCCGTTTGGCACGGGATTTTTTTGGGTGAAGAGCGAGCACCTGAATAGGGTCCGGCCCGGTCCGTTTTATTGGATGGCGGTGGCGGGCTCGGATAATTTCGCGGCTTTGAACTTCGAGGACCCCAAGCCGGCGCCGAGCGCGAAACGCTGGGACTCACCGGAATGGGCCAGCTATTTCAATTTCAATCTGGCGGCCATGGACACTTCCGTAGATTTTGTGGTGCGCATGGGACCGGAACGGGTCGCCGCACACAACCGGAAATTGATTGAATTCATGTTTGAACGCCTTCCCAAGGATCGCTGTGTACCGGCGAGTCCGGCGGATGCGGCGCAGCGCGGGCCCTATGGATGCTTCGCGGCGCGCAACCGGGAGAAGACCGCGGATCTCTACCAGCTTCTGCGTAAAGAGAATGTTGTCGTGAGCTTGCGCGAAGGCAACATTCGCGTCTCGCCGCATCTCTACAATACGGAGCGCGACATCGACCGCCTGATCAGCGTGATAACTGCATGATATCTCCGGAACCCTGGCCAAAAATCGCCGTCGTCGGAGCAGGCGCCGTGGGCGGTTACTTCGGCGGTCTGCTCGCCCGCGCCGGCGCTCCGGTGGTGATGATCGGGCGGCCGGCGTTTGTCGAGGCCGTAAAGAAGAATGGACTCTTTCTCGATACCTTGCACTCTCAAGAGAGTGTGCGCGTCGAAGCGTCCACGGACCTGAGCGCAGTTCACGGCGCGGAGATTGTTCTTTTTTGCGTGAAAACCACGGACAACGGTGCGACCGCACGCGCCATTGCGCCGTGGCTCGCGCCAAATGCGCTGGTCCTCAGTTTTCAGAACGGCGTGGACAACGTGGAGCAGATTCGCGCCGCGGCTGCGATCGAGGCGCTTCCGACGGTCGTCTATGTGGCCGCTTCCGTTCCGGAACCGGGCCGGGTGAAGCATGTCGGACGCGGCGATCTCATCTTCGGGCCACGGAACGAAAAAACTGAGCGCGTTGCAAATCTCTTTTCGCGCGCCAATGTGCCGTGCAAGATTTCAGAAAATATCCCAGGAGAGCTCTGGACAAAGCTCGTCTGGAATTGCGCGTTGAATGCCGTGTCCGCGCTGGGGCGCGCGAAGTATGGTCAGATCGCTGCGAGCGCCGATGCACGGAAAGTGGTCGAAGCCCTTGTCGATGAAGTCCTCGCGGTGGCACGCGCAGCGGACATTCATCCGCCAGGGCTCGAGGATCCGAAGACGGCAATCGCTGGCGCATTTAAAATCGCCACGCAAATGGCCGAGGCGCTTTCCTCAACAGCGCAAGACATGAATCGCGGAAAACGCACGGAGATTGATTCGCTGAATGGCTATATTTCGCGGCGCGGAGCGGAGCTGGGCGTGCCCACGCCCGTCAACCACGCGCTCTATGCACTTGTAAAACTTGCCGAAGGGCGCTCGTAAATTCGATCCAAGAATAAATTCGTTAACGGTCGCTGCGGAGTCGAAAAGGAATGTGCACGATGGCTTCCAGTTCCACGGTCGATCCTTGTCTCGCGCCGGGCTGGAATTTCCACTGGCTGAGCGCCTGCATGGCATTCTCATCCAGCTGCTCATCGATGCCGTGCACTAGTTGGATGCTATCCACCGTGCCATCGCGACGAATTACCGCGTAGAGAACCACTTCGCCCTCCACGCGCTCGCTCATCAAGGAGGGCGGATACTTCGGGTCCACTTTCCGCAGCGGCACTGGTGCGGAAATATCAGAAGAACTGATTCGCGGGCCCTCTGCATTCACGCGCAGCTCGGAGAAATTCAGAATCCAACTGCCTGTGGCGCTGTTCAGGTTCGGCATGTTGACGAGCATTTTGTAGATTTTCTTGGAGGCAAAAATCTGTTCCGCCTGCGCACCTGCCGGGAGATTCGCAAAATTCGGAGGCCCGGTTCTCTCCGGCGCGTCCTCGAACTTTGCGTGCTGATCAGGCCGGCTGGTTAGTGTGCGCGGAGCGGGCACGCTGATTTTTGAGGATCCGCCGAGGCCGGAAACTCCATTGTTGGGCTGTGGGTTTCCGCCGCTGATACTTATCTCCATTCCGGTTTTTCCGCCGCCGTTGCCGGCTCCCGTTCCTCCGTTACTGCCTGGCACTCCGCCCGCGCCTCCGGTTGCACTGGGCGTACCGTTCGGCGAGCCGCCGGGAACGCCGGGCTGCTTGCCTTCCGGCGAAATGGAAATTCGCGCGGCAAGATTTCCCTGCGGAATTTGCGCGATCGGAGCGGGAGGAGCCGGAGCTGCGGAAAGCGCAATGAACGTAGCCGCATTCCCATTTGTTGCGCTCGATTGTGCGGCGCCGACTTCGGGCGCCGGCCCGGCGTCCCCTTCTTGCGCACGCGGCGCAACACGGGGCGCAGCTCCCGCGTTCAATTCCAATTTCGGCCGCGCCGGCGCGTTGGACGAAAGCGGCATCGCCACTTCGCCGATTTTTTGATCAAAGGATGTAATTTCCGAAAGCGGCTCAGCTCTCACCCTGGCAACGCGACGCTCAAGCGGGCGCAACTTAGCGAGCGCCTCTTCGCTGATTTGCAAGCGCGGCCGTACAGGACCCGGCATTTGCTGCAACTGCACGATGTTGGGAAGGTCCGGAAGAATCTTGGGCGGTTCCATCGGCGCCGCAGAATTGATCAGCGTCCGCCGCGGATGATTTGGACGCACAGCGTCGGTGAAGATGCGTTGCCGCGGATGATATGCGTCCGCGCCTTCGGCAGGGAGCGGCTCCTCCGGCTCACCGCGCGGGCTGGGCTTGGCCTTCGGACTTTTTGCCGCCAGCACCGGTAGATCCGTAATGGGGCCCGACCAAGTGAGCTCCGTGTTATCGAACGCCGAAACGTGGCGCGCGGCCGCGGGAAGTTGCGGGAACGGCAGGATCAGAAAAACGAGATGCCACAAAGCAGCGGCGACCAGCGCACGGCGAGGAATTCTCCGTTCGACCCAGCTGTCTTCGAAAAATCCGCCGTGGCGGGAATATTTTGGAAGCGATGTTCTCTGAAGCAGCACGCCCAGGCTGCTGCCGATGCCTTGATGAAAACCTCCCCAGCCGACTTCAAGCGCCGGCCCTTCGCCTCTTTTGAGGCGCACGGGCGCGGCTGGCTTTTCGGCCTGCCCCAGAAGGTCGAATGCATTGCTGGCCTCGTTCAGCGACATGTGCCTCTCGATTATAGCTCGCCGCACGTCTTTGGCCGCGCAGGGGACGGGATGCGCGGGCACCTCAAAATAGATGAAGCTCTGCCTGCGGGGGTTTACTCGGCAGAGTCATTTTCTTCGGCAAACGCGCCGCCGCGGCGATAAAAGCTCAAGGCCGCATCGCCCTGCTTCAGAACGCGGAAGCGGCGCAAGGCTGCGGCTTTCTCCGGCAGATCAAATTTGCGGCGATGTTCGGCAATCACCATGCCGGCGGGCGCAAGAAGATCCGCGGAGCCCAGGAATGCTAGCACGCGCTCGTAGTCCGCTGCTGCGGCATAGGGCGGATCGAGAAAAATGAAATCGAATTTTGACTCTGCCCCCTTCATGCGGGATACCACCATCTCGAGGCCGCGAAGAACATCGGCGGGGAGCACCGTGAATCCGGAACGAATGCCGAGCGAATCTAGATTTTTGCGAATGAGCGCGGCGGCGGGCGCATGATTCTCAATGAACAGGACCTCCGCGGCACCGCGGCTCAGCGCCTCGATGCCAATCGCACCGGTTCCTGCGAAGAGGTCCGCGAAACGCGCGCCGGAAATATTGGGGGTCAATACGTTGAACAAAGTTTCGCGCAAGCGATCGCTCGTGGGACGAAGCGCGAGGCCTTTCAAGCTTTTCAGGATGCGGCTGCGGTACGTTCCGGCGATGACGCGCATAGAAATTTCCCCATGCCTCAGCCGATACGCGCCAGATGATAGCGGCGCTGCCATTCTGAGGGTAGAGTGCGCAAGATCCGCTGTAGCGTTTCCTTTTGCGCGGAATCGTCGACGAGCGTGAAGGCTTCGCGGCGGGCGAGTTCAAGCAATTCGCGGTCGCGCAAGGGATTGGCGATGTGAAAGCCGAGGTCGCCGGACTGGCGAGTGCCGAAGAATTCGCCCGGGCCACGGAGTTGTAGGTCGGCTTCGGCGATTTCGAATCCGTTCGAAGTGCGCACCATGGTCTCGAGGCGCACGCGGGCTTCGTCCGTCATGCGCGCGGGCGCCACCAGAATACAGTGCGACTTATCCGCGCCGCGGCCAATGCGCCCGCGAAGCTGATGGAGCTGCGAGAGCCCGAAGCGCTCCGCGTGTTCGATGACCATCACGGTGGCGTTTGGAACGTCCACGCCGACTTCCACGACCGTTGTGGCGACAAGAATCTGCGCCTCATTCTTGCGAAAACTCTGCATGACTTCGTCTTTTTCGTCACTGGACAGTCGCCCATGCAACAGGCCCAGCTTCAGTTTGGGAAACGCCTCTTTCGAAAGACGCTCGTACTCTTCGATCGCCGCTTTCAATTCGAGCTTCGATTCTTCGATGACCGGATACACGATGTAGCCCTGGTGCCCAGCCGCAACTTCGCGGCGGAGAAACCCCCAGACGCCGGGAAGGTGCGGCTCCGTGGTCATGCGTGTTGAGATCGGCGTACGGCCCGGCGGCAATTCATCGAGAACGGAAACGTCCAGGTCGCCATAGAGCGTCAACGAGAGCGTGCGCGGAATCGGCGTCGCCGTCAGCACCAGGACGTGCGGCGCGTGGCCATGCGAGGCGGCTTTGTCCATCAATT
>WNFG01002031.1_pt1 | contig 31095 bp, 29 predicted proteins | sample 5400431 | NCBI WGS metagenome assembly WNFG01 (sample SAMN13153346, study PRJNA577476) | soil metagenome | isolation source: 120 cm saprolite under Douglas fir tree site 2 hole 3 replicate 2 | place: USA:California | collected 2015-04-18 | reverse complement strand
CACCGACGCCGTGGCCAAGAGCGCGGCCTCGGGGCAGACCGTAGCCGTCGCCGACCTCTGAGCCGGTGTCGGTTGGCGCAAGCCATTCACGAATATAACGCCACCCTCACCCAACCCTCTCCCTCTCCGAGGGAGAGGGATTTGTTTTGATCCCTCGCCCCCGGAGGGGGAGAGGGCCGCAGTTCGAGCTGAAGGGCGAAGCCCTGAGGCGAGAGCTGAGTAGATAAGGGGAGACCCAATGCGGGACTCGGTCTCGTGAATAGCTCGGTCTATTAGGGCGCGAGCAGGAAGGGCACCTCGGCGCTCTTCGCCACCGTCCTGAGCTGCTCCATCAGGTCGTCGGGGACGGGCACGCCATTCTGCAGGCGCTCCTTCCTCGTGGCCATCTCGGGGTCGCCCGCGACGAGCACCGGCTGCTCGGGGTCGGCCCGCTTGGCGTCGTGCAGCACGTCGATCACCTCGTCGAGATCCCGCTCGAACTCTCCCTCTGCTCGGAAGGCCCGCGGATCGATGGCCATGAAAAAGTGGCCGATGTTGTGCGGATCGGACTCCCGCTGGGTGCGCTTGCGGATCGGCGAGAACGAGGCGCCGGAAAGCGCCCCGCCGAGGATGTGCACGAGCACGGCCAGCCCGTAGCCCTTGTGGCCGCCGAGGTCACGCGTGCCGCCGAGCGGCGTGATGCCGCCCTCCGGCTTCTCGAAGACGTGGCTGAAGGCCTCCACGGGGTCCGTCACCGTCTGGCCGCTCGCGTCGACCACCCAGCCCGGTGGCAGCGGCTTGTGGTTGAGCTTGTAGACCTTGACCTTGCCCGCCGCCACGGTGGTCGTGGCCATGTCGAGCTGAAAGGGGGGATTGCGCTTGGCGGGGGCGGCGAAGGCGAGGGGGTTCGTGCCCATGATCGGCTCCGCCGCGAAGGTGGGCACCAGGGTGACCCCGCGGGTGGACGCGGTGACCATGCCGATGACGCCACGATCGGCCGCGATCTTCGAGTAGCAGCCGGCGGCGCCGAAGTGGTGGGAGTTGAACACGGAGACGACGGCGACCCCCGTGGAGAGGCACTTGTCGACGGCGAGATTCATCGCGTGCACCGAGACGGGATGGCCGAGCGAGGCGTCCGCGTCGATGAGGGCCATGGCCGCTCCCTCGCGCACGGTCTTGAAGACGGGGCGCATGTTGAGACGGCCCCGCCGGAACTCCTGGTCGTAGCTGGGCAGCATGGAGACGCCGTGGGAGTCGACGCCGCGCAGGTCGGTCTCGACCATCATCTCCGCCGTGGTGTCGGCATGCGCCGGCGACATGCGCCAGGCGCGAAACACGGAGACGAGCTGTTCACGGATCAGCGTAGGGGGAACTCGCATGGCGTGGCTCCGGGGTGGTGTGTTCACTTCGCGGCCGCGCCGTGGATGGGGAAGGCGGGCGGAATGATCCGGTCGACGGGTGCGCCATCCCAGCGCCACGTAGGCACGTTGGTCCAGAAACGCTGCGTCACCTGGCGGGCCCTGGCATACACCTCGTCCTCGTCGATCCGCGTGGTGCGACCGCCCTGGACGAGGATCTTGCCGTCCACGATGACCGTGTCCACGTCGCGCCCGGACCCGGCGTCGATGAGGGCCTTGATGGGATCGGCGTAGACGGGGGCGCCGAGATGGTCGAGGTCGATGAGCAGGATGTCGGCCTTGGCGCCGGGAGCGAGGCGCCCGAGGTCGTCGCGGCGCAAGAACTTGCAGCCGCCGAGGGTGGCGGCATTGAAGACGTCGCGATGCTGGCCCGCCTGGTAGTTCGCGTCGGCGACCTTGGCCAAGATCGACGCCCAGCGTAGCTCCGCCACCATGTCCATGGGGAAGGTGTCGGTGCCGATGGCGAGGTTCACGCCCGCGTCGAGGTAGCGCTGGAAGGAGCACAGGGTCATGGCCATCTTGGCGTATTTGTACGGGCAGTGCCCCACGGTGGCGCCTCGCTCCGCGAGCACGCGGAGATCGTCTCCGAAGGGATAATGGCTCCAGGCGTGCGCGGTGGTGAACACGCCGTGGCCGATGAGGGCGCGGTCGTCGAGGAAGCCGATGTCGGCGAGGAACTGGATGGGCGTCTTGCGATACTCGTCCATGATCCGCTGGAACTCCACGAGGTTGCCGCCCGCGTGGGTGTGCACGGGCACGTCCAGCTCTCGCGCCGCGTCCTTGCAGGCGCGCAGCAGGGGCTCGCTGCACGTCTCGACCTGGGAAGGGTTGAGCATGCCGCGGAGCCGCCCCTGGGCGCCGCCGTCGTACTCGCGGATGAAGGCCACCGCGTCCTTCAGGCCCTGCGTGCCGACACTGGCGTCGTGATCGTAGTAGAGGCGGCCCTGCGCGTCCGTGAAGGTGTTGCGATCGCGGAAGGGCGGGCTGCCGTAGACACGCACGCCCAGCTCGTCGATCAGGCGCACGTAGCCTTCCCAGTCCCCGCGCTGGCCCCCGACGTCGATGATGGTAGTGGTGCCTTGCCGGAGGGCGTGGAGGAAGACGAAGGTGCGCAGGGCCGCCACCGCCTCGGGCGGGGGCGGGGTCATCTTGCCTTTGAGCGGCGCGGCGAAGCTCATGTAGTTCGACGTCCGGTAGTCGTTCTTCGCCATGTCGAGGAGGAGGTAGTCGCCGGCGTTGCCCGTCGTGTGGACGTGGGTATTGATGAAGCCCGGGGAGACGAGCTTGCCCCGCGCCGAGAGGCGGGTGTCGGCAGGCCCCAAGTACGGTCCGCCCGCATGCACGATACGGTCGCCCTCGAAGACGACGCTACCCTGCTCGTAGACCTCGTGGCTCTTGCCGTTGAACGCGACTACCCACCCGCCTTCGATGAGCGTTCTCATGATTCGACCTCCTCCCCGCTCAGGGCTTCTTGAGCTTGAGGTCCTCGTAGGGAGACATGTAGAAGCCGGGGATGGCATGGGCGAGGATGTCCTCCACGCGGGGACCTAAGCCCGTGGGAAAGCCGAGGTGATAGACGGCGGCCTGGGTGGTCTGCTCGTTGAGGATGCGCTGCATCTGGAAGAGGAGGGCCTCGCGCTTCTTCCGGTCCATCTCCCTGGTCTGGCGGCGGAAGAGGTCGTCGACCTCGGGCAGGGCGCCGAAGGCGAAGGCCCCATTCTTCGTGACGAAGGACTCGAGGCGCGTGGCGGCATTGCCCGAGACCCCCGTCACGGTGAGGACCACCCCGTGCAGCTTCTTCTCCCGCCACGAGGTCATGAAGGCGCCTCGCTCCAAGGTGCGCATGCGCGTGCGGATTCCCACGGCTTGGAGCCATCCCATGATCGTCTCGCCCATGGAGTTGTAGGGCGGGAAGGGCGTCATCTCCCCGCCGTCGAAGCCATTGGGATGTCCGGCCTCGGCGAGGAGCTGTCGCGCGCGCCTGGGATCGTAGGCGGGCGCGTCGATGGGCAGGGCGAACTCGAAGTCGCGCGGAACGAGGCTGCCCGTGGGCCGCGAGAAGCCGAGCGTCTCGGCCTGGCTCAGGGCCTGCCGGTCGATGGCCAGGCTGGCGGCCAGCCGCACGCGCCGGTCGGCCCAGGGAGATTTCGGATCCCACTGGTCCGGGAAGTCGAGCCAGAAGATACCGAGGAGCGGCGCGACGAGGCGCAGCCCGGGAGTGCGCCGGATATCCTCGGCCGTCGGTCCGCTCAGCAGGAAGGCGATGTCGACCTCGCCGCTCTTGAGCGCGGCGGCGCGCGTCGTCTCGTCGGGCAGGCTGCGGAAGACCAGGCGCTTGATCGAGGGAGTCTTGCGCCAGTAGCCCTCGAAGGCTTCGAGCACCAGCTCGACGCCCGGATTGAAGCTCACGAACTTGTAGGGGCCGGCCCCGATGGGCGCCTTGCGAAAGCCTTCCTCGCCGACCCGCTCGAAGTACTTTCTGGGCACCACCCAGCCCGCGCTGGCCACGAAGGTGCCGTAGAAGGCGGGGAAGTCGGGCCAGGGCTCCTTGAGGACGAATCGCAGGCGATTGGGCCCAAGTAGCTGAATCTCCTTGACGGTATCCTTGAGGATTTTGGCGGCCCCGCCCCGGTAGCGCTCGAAGGAGAACTTGACGTCGTCCGAGGTGATGGGATCGCCGTTATGGAATTTGATCCCCGGCCGCAGGATGAACTCCGCGCTCAGCCCGTCCTTGGACATGGACCACGACTCGGCCAGACTCGGCGCCGAGCCAGACCCTGCCATGGGCTTGAGCAAGCCATCATGGAGGGCGTAGAGCAGGAGAAAGGGCGTGATGGTGCTCTCGCCCTCGGCCGGGTCCAGCCAGCGCGTCACCGGGCTGAAGTGAAGCGCGAAGGTCAGCGTGCCCTCGGGCGCTGCCACCGCGGGCGCTGCCGCCAGCAGAAGGACAGCACAGAGCATTGGAAGCCGAAGACTGGCGACTCGAGGTCGCGACATGCGCCGGAGCTCCTTCGGGTTCGCTCTATGCCTTGTCGAAGAGCTTGAGGGCGAGGGCCCCGTGCGTCACCGCCGCTTCCGCGCGCAGGGCGGCCGCAATGAAGGCGGCCTCCGTGACCTCCTCGCGGGTAGCCCCGGCCTTCTTGGCGTTCTTGGTGTGCACATCGAGGCAGTACGGGCACTGGGTGGTGCACGCGACGGCGAGGGCGATCAGCTCGCGATACTTGCGCGGAATGCTGCCGTCGTCCCGTCCCACGATGGCGTCGAGCTCGACGAAGCCCTTGAACTCCGCTGGCGCAAGCTTCTTGAACTCTCCGAGAACCTTGAGATCATCGGAATCGTGATAGTGGCTCATGTAGCTCGCCTCTTCGCTGGATCGATTGGTGAGGGTCAGTCCTGTACGGGGCCTGAGTATACCCAAGTCTCCAAACGGGCATCCCGATGAGATCGGAGAGACACCGTGAAGACTCGCCGTAGGATCGCTGGCGCGGCGGCCCTCGCCGCCTTGCTCATGCCGACTCCTGCCGCCGCGACGTGCGCCCGGTCCAGCCTACCCCTCGACGCGCCGATGGTCCTGGTGCTCTCGGGTGGAGGAGCCAAGGGCGCCTACGAGGCCGGCGTAGCCGCGGCCTTCGTGGAGCGCGGGCTGCCGATCCGCCTCGTGGCCGGCTCGTCGGCGGGTGCGCTCAATGCCGCCATGATCGCCAGCGGCCGGGCTGATCGGCTGGAGACGATGTGGCGCACGGTCGAGCGCGAGCGGGTCTACACGCTGCGCGCGTCCGTGTTCTTCGCGGGTTTCCTGCCGGGCTGGCTCACTCTCTTTGCCCTCAACGAGATCAGCTCGCTCTTCGATCCCAGCCCGCTTCGTGAGCTGATCACCACCTCCCTGGACTTCGATCGCATTCGCGCCTCCCCCGTGCGCCTCCTCGTCACAGCCACGGATCTGGCCGGCCGCGAGAAGCGTGTGTTCGACAACCGCACGGTTACCGTGGATGTCCTCATGGCCGCCGCGGCGGTCCCGGGACTCTTCCCGCCCGTGGAGGTGGACGGCACGCTCCTCGTGGACGGCGGGCTGACGGGTCGCGCGCCGGTCCTGGAAGCGCTCGAGGCGGACGCCTCGGTGGGTCGCGCCGTGGTGGTGATGAGCTATGCGCCGACGGAGCGCGGGGCCTCGCCTTCGACCATCCGCCGGGCCCTCGAGGAGAGTTTCGAGCTCATGATGATCCAGCAGATCCGACGCGACACCGAGCTGGCCCGGCTCCGGCACCCCGCCGTGGATGTCCAGCTCCTGGCGCCCTCGTCGCCGCTCCTGCTCCGGCCCCTCGACTTCGACGCGGAGGCGATAGCGCGGCTGCTTGCCCTCGGGCGGGGCGACGCCCAGGCCTGTCTCGAGGCCTGGGGACGCTGAGCCGCGTCGGACGCTAGCTGATCAGCCCGTAGAACTTGCCCGCGTTCTCGCAGGTCATCTTGTGAGTCAACTCCGCGGGCAGATGGCCGAACTGCTCGTCGATGTACTTCGACGACTCCGGCCACACGCCGTCGCCGTGCGGATAGTCCGAGCCCCACATCAGCGTCTCCACGCCCATGTCGTCGATGAGCTTGGTGCCGATACGGTCGAACTGGAAGGTCGCCTTGCACTGGCGGCGCCAGTAGTCGCTCGGCTTCATCTTCAGGCCGAGGTCGTGGAAGCGGTCCTCCCACTCGAAGTCCATGCGGTCCAGGGCATAGGGTACCCAGCCGATGCCGCTCTCTCCGAAGGAGATGCGGACCCTGGGATAGCGCTCGAGAACGGCGCTGCCGATGATGGCGGCCAGGATGTTGACGAGGTTCATCTGGAAGGCGGAGACGACGGTGAAGAAGGCCGCCCGGCGGACGCGGCCTTGCGCCTTGTCGAGCACGCTCGGATCGAGGGCGGGGAAGGTGTGGAAGTGGAGCGGCAGCCCCACGTCGTTGACGGCCTGCCAGAGCGGCTCCCAGATGGGATGCCACATGGGCTCCATGTCCCACGAGCAGGACAGCTCCACGCCTCGCAGCCCGAGGCGGGCCACGCGGTAGATCTCCTTCACGGCGGCGTCGATGTCGCCATAGGGCAGGCACGCGAGCCCGATGAAGCGGCCGGGATCGTGGCGGCAGAAATCCACGAGCCAGTCGTTGTAGATGCGGAACATCTCCGTGGCCGCCTCGTGATCGCGGAGGCGCGTGGCCGCGCCGAGAATGCCGTACATCACTTCGGCCTGGACGCCGTCGCGGTCCATGTCCTTGGCCCGGAGCGCGGGGTCCGAGACGCGGCGGATGCCCTTCTTGCCGTCATCGTAGAGGCCGGTGGCGGCCATGACGTCCACCCGGTGATGCTGGCCGGGGACATATTTCTGGCCGGCCGGCCCCACGCCGTTGACGAGGCCGAAGGATGTGCCGTTCTTGCACGTCCAGAACGGGCCGTCCGGCCCGTCCGCGGTGAAGGGCATGCGGTCCTTGAGCGCCGCCGAGGCGTTCGCGGTGAACAGATCCGGGGGCATCCAGGGCAGGTCGAGGTGGCAGTCGGCGGAAATCCTCGTGTAGCTCATGTCGCTCCTCCGCGGTGAAGGCTCTCTCGCGCGGCCACGCTCAACATGCTCAAGGGCCGGATGCGCCAAAACTAGCACAGACGGGAGCATTCCGCCTCGCGAAGCTCGGTCGCGCGTCTACCGGCGATCGGGCCGGAGCGACTCGGGGGCATAGCGGGCGAAGAGCAGGCCGGAGCCGGCAAGGAGCACCGCGGTCGCGGCCAGGGTCAGGTTGGCGCCCGCGAGATCGGTGGCGAGGCCGAGCGTGAGAGGGCCCAGGACATAACCGAGGTCCGCCAGCATCCGGTACACGCTCATGGCCGCGGCATTCATCCCGGGGGGCGACACGTCGGCGGCATAGGCCGCGGGCGCGGCGCCGCTCACGCCCGTGGCGATGCTCCAGACCACGCAGGCGGTCAGGAACCAGCCATAGGACGGGGCGAGAAGGAAGAGCAGGAGGGAGACGCCGGAGAGAACAGTGGCGGGCACGACGACGGACTTGCGGCCGAAGCGATCCACGAGGACGCCCGACGGGTAGACGAGGACGAGCCCGACCAGGCTCGCCAGGGCGAGCCCGAAACCGATGCGGCCGGTCGTGAGGGCGAGCCGCTCCTGCGCCAGGACCGGGATGACGTTGAAGAGCCCGCCCGTCCGCGCCACCGCGTTCATGAAGCTGACCAGGCTCACGAGGATGAAGCCGACGTGGCCGGTGAGGATGCGGACTTGGGAGCCGAAGGACGGGAACGGGGAGGGCGAATCCGCGATGTCGCGCCGGCGGACCTCCCTCGTCTCGGGAATCCACATCCAGGCGAGGGCCGCCGCCACCACGCCCGCCACCGCGTAGGCGAGGAAGGGCGCCCGCAGCCCGTAGCGCTCGGCCAGGATCCCGCCCGGCAGGGGACCGACGCCCACCGCGAAGAGAAAGACGCCGTGATAGATGGCCATGACGCGACCGCGCCGAGCGGGCGTGCTGATGTCCGCGAGCACGATCTGGCCGGTGATGAGGACGAGTCCGGCTCCGATGCCCGCCAGGAATCGAGCTCCCACGAGCACGGCGAAGGTCGGCGCGTACGCGCAGAGAAGATTGCCGGCGGCGGTGGCGAGGCCGCCGATGGCAAGGGCGGGCCGGCGACCGACCCGATCCGCGAGCTGTCCGGCGGGCATGGCGACGAGCAAGCGGGCGAGGCCGTAGATCGCAATGGTGACGCCGATGGCCGACTGCGTGACCCCGAAGGAGCGGGCATAGAGCGCGAGGACGGGAATGATGCCGCCGAAGCCGAGCTGGTTGACGGTGATGAGAACGCACATCCAGAGCAGGATGCGGTTGGACCGCGTCTGCGGCATCAAGCGGACTTCTGGAAGAGCAGGCAGCCGCCTGCTACGACGTCGTGCGCGCTTTTGGCTTCAAGAGCTTTGCGCGGAGCTCCTCGACTTGCTGCGGAAATGGCGTGCCGCCGCGCGCGGTCATGGGCGTCTGCTCGGCCAGCCCCGTGTGCAGCTCGACGAAGGCCGGCCCCTCCATCTTGAGCAGCTCGGGAAGCCGTCGCTTGAAGTCGTCGATGTCGCGGATGGCGGAGGCATGACGATAGCCCGCGGCCTTGGCCATCATGACGAAGTCCACCGTGAGGCCACCCGGAATGATCTGAGCACCGGAGGTGTGATAGACGCCGTTCTTGAAGAGGAGATGGACCAGGTTCCGCGGCGCCGCGCCCGCCACGGTGGCGAGCGATCCGAGCTGCATGAGGAGCGAGCCGTCGCCGTCGAACACGATGACGCGCCGATCGGGCTGCGCGAGCGCGATGCCCAGGCCGAGAGAAGACGCGCCGCCCATGAAGCCGGCACAGGTAGCGGAGAGATCGTCGGGAGCGATGGTGCGCCAGGCCGGCGCCGTGGTCATGGTGGGGATGCAGACGGCGGTGCCTCGGTTCGCCGCGATCAGCGTCAGCACTTCTTCGGGCTTCATAGCCACTAGATTGTCTCCAGCCCGACGAGGACAGCGGTGGGGCCGCGACGCTGCCGGCTCAGGCGGTAGTACTCGGGAATCAGGTGCACGTCATTGGGACCCTCGAGCCGGGCATGCGGGACTCCGAAGGTATCGAGGAGCGGCTCGCAGTAGCGGACCATGGAGTGACGCGACTCCTTCGGATCCTTGTCCTTCTCGCGGCTCAGGAGCCCGATCATGTAGAAGACGGGCACGCGGCCGTCCATGGCCACGCCTCGCAGCGTGTTGATGGAGGCATAGAGCCCCGCGTGCTGGATCATGAGCACCACCGGCTCGCCGCCGATGTGGAGCCCCGCCGCGATGGTGGTGGCCTCGTCCTCCGTGGCGCAGGTGACGACGCGGATGGTCTCTTCCTTGTCGAGGGCGGCGAGCACCGATTTCTGATGCGTGTCCGGCACACTCAGGATCCAGCCGAGGTGGCTGTGGCGCGGGGGCTCGGTCACCTCCGCGGCGAGGGCAGCGCGCGCCTCGCGGAAGGTGTCTTTCAGCGTATCGATGATGAGGGGGGCGGGAATGGATTCGGCCATGGGTCTCCCCTTCGAGTCGTTGCGGTCCCGGGCTAGAGGTGGGGCAGGACGGCGGCCGCGAAGAGCCGGGTGCCTTCCGGGCGCGGGGCGTCGGCGAAGTTCACGGTGAGCCGGCGGGCCCCGCGCTTGATGATGCCGAGGAGGGCATCGGTGACCTGGGCCGGTGTGCCCGCGAGGCGGATGTCCTGCATGGGCCGGATGTGGGGCTGCGTCTTGAGCCGTTCGACTTCGCCCTCGGTCTCGGCGATCAGGATGCCGGCGCGGAGGACCTGGACGATCTCGCCATAGTCACGGCCGACCTCCGCGCAATGGGCCTTGAGCACCTCCTGCTTGTGCGCGTACGTCGCGTCGTCGCGGAAGCTGTAGTTCCACCAGTCCGCGTGCTTGGCCACGGCGCGCAGGAGATACTTCTCGCCGTGGCCGCCCACCACGATGGGCGGGAGGGGATCGGGCCTGGGCTCGCAGTAGGCGCCGCTGATCTGGTAGTGCTCACCCTTGTAGCTCGCGGGCGAGGTCGTCCACATGAGCCGGATCAGCTCGATGGCCTCGCACATCTGGGCGATGCGCACGCGCGTGGACGGGAAGGGCCAGCCGTACGCGCGATACTCCTCTTCGTTCCAGCCCGCGCCGATGCCCAGGACCACGCGGCCTCCGGAGAGGGCATGAGCGGTCGCCACCATCTTGGCGAGGTGCGCGGGATTGCGGAAGCTGTTGCAGATCACCTCGTGGGTGCACATCTTGTCGGGATAGCGGGCGAGGGCATACGCGAGCAGCGTCCAGCCCTCGGCGACCTTGTGGGCGCCGTACTGCACGTGATCGGGAAACCAGAGCGATTCGAAGGGCGCCGCCGTCTGGTCGAGATAGGGGAAGGTGTCTTCCACCAGCCTGGACCAGACGTTGAGACCCACGGGCACGGGCATGGCGGCTTCTCAGAACCAGCTGGTCTTGTCGACCACGTTCCGCAGCGGCTGCCCGGCGAGGAAGCGCTGGCAATTGTCGCGGAGGATCTCGTAGCGGCGGTCGTCGAGATAGGGGCCGTAGCCCGCGGTGTGCGGCGTGATCAGCACGCCCGGCATGGTCCAGAGCGGATGCTTGGCGGGAAGCGGCTCCTGCTCGAAGACGTCGAGCCCCGCCCCGGCGATTTCCCCGGCGTTGAGCGCGGCCACGAGGTCATCGAGGCGGGTGGTCATGCCGCGCCCGATGTTGATGAAGAACGCGGTGCGCTTCATGCGCTGGAAGCGCGCGCGGTTCATGAAGCCCTCGGTGGCGGGGGTATGTGGCACGGTCAGGATCACGAAGTCGGCGCGCGGCAGCAAGGAGTCGAGAGCGTCGGCGCCGTAGAGGGCGGCCACGCCGGAGGGGATGTCCCGACGACGCGCGTCGACGGCGAGCACACGCATGCCGAAAGCCGCGGCGAGCCGGGCGGCTTCCGCGCCGATCCCGCCGGCACCCACGATGAGCGCGGTCGCCTCGGGCAGGTGAATCACGCTCGTGTCCACGGGGGCGGGGCGCCACTCGCGGTTCAGCTGACGGGGCAGGTACTGATGCAGCCCGCGCGCGAAGGCGAGGACGAAGGCCATGATGTGCGCGCCGATGTGGTCGTTGTAGATCTCGCGGAAATTGGTCACGACCACCGGGTGGGCGATCAGCTCCGGGTAGTACCAGCCGGCGGGCGGCGCGGCCTGGGGCGCCTGCAGCCAGCGGAGGCGCGTGGCCGCGGGCAGGAGCGCGCGGGGCAGGGTGCCGAAGGCGCAGTCGGCCTCGGCCATGGCCCACGTCGCCTTGTCCGCGTCCTCCGCCACGATGACGGACACGTCGGGGACGTCGAGGGCGAGCCGCTCCGCCCACTGGTGCGTCGTCTTGCTCTGGGGCGGCAGCATGAGGAGGGTGGCGGGCATCGGGCCTCGACATTACGCGATCCCGCCATCGTCGGTCAACGGCCGGTTAGATCCGGTTCCCGCAGGCCGCTCAAAAAGGTCCAGATGCGAGGCGGCGCCCGAAGGTCGCACGCGAGGCGTACTCCCTGTACGTTGAGCGTGCGATCGAGGGCGCCGCACTCCCGCAGATGGGCCTTTTTCAGCGGCCTGCTACGCTATCTTGATGATTCCCGGCTCGACGGTGTTGAAGCGGCCGGCGACCTCGGGATCGTGGCCGGCCACGATGAGCTTCTCGGCCCCCGCCAGCGCGTGGATCGTCTCGAAGGCCTCGAGCATCTCGGGTAGGTTGGTGATGATCTGCACGGGCTGGCGCGTCTCCACATTGCGGTAGAAATGCGAGGCATCGGAGGTCAGGACCACGGTGCCGCGCGCCGTCTGGACAGTCACGATCTGCAGCCCCGCCGTGTGACCGCCCACGCGATGGACGCGAATCCCCGGCAGCACGTCCTGGTCGCCGTCGACGATGCGGATGCGATTGGCATAGTTGAGCGTCACCAGCCCGGCCAGGGCATTGACGTTGGCGGACCCGCGGAAGGCCGGCATCGAGCCGTAGCGCCCCGTCCAGAACGCCACCTCCTCCCGCTGGATCCAGAACTCGGCGCTCGGGAAGAGGCTGTGCCCGGCCCAGTGGTCGTAGTGGAGGTGGGTGATGAGCGACACCGGCACGTCGGCGGCCTTGACGCCGGCGCGCTCCACCGCCGCCGCCGGGGTGATGTAGTTCCGGATGCCGCGGGCCTGGGCATCCTCGTCGAGGAAGCCTGTGTCCACGAGGATCGGGTGGGGGCCGCCCAGGATGAGCCAGACGAAGTAGTGGAGGGTGATGGGCGCGTGTGACGACTCGCGATAGAAGAACTGGCAGGCCGTGGTGTCCCGCTCGCCGTACTTGAGGGCGTAGACCTCGTACATGTGGGTCCTCTCGTGATGCGGTAGGGGGCTCAGCTCAGGGTCGCGCCCTGGGCGTTGACGTAGACGGAGTAGAGCGACTGGCTGCTCGCCAGGAAGAGCCGGTTGCGCTTGGGCCCGCCAAAGCAGAGGTTGGCGCAGCGCTCGGGGAGCAGGATGCGCCCGATCAGCTTGGCGTCCGGATTGAAGATGGCCACCCCGTCCTGCCCCTCGCCTCCGCCGAAGCCGCACCAGAGATTGCCTTCGGCGTCGCAGCGAAACCCGTCCGGGATTCCCGCGCCCGTGTTGATGAAGACGCGCCCGTTCGCGAGCTTGGTGCCGTTGTCCACCACGTCGAGGACCCGGATCTCACGCGGAATCGCGCCGCTGACCACGACGTAGAGGCGCTTCTCGTCGGGCGAGAAGCAGAGGCCGTTCGGTCGCGGAATGTCTCCGGTCACCACCGTGGCCTGGCCGTTCTTGTCGACGCGGTACACGTTGGTGGGCAGCTCGGGCGTGGCCGTGTGCCCCTCGTAGTTGCTGAGGATGCCGAAGGGTGGATCGGTGAACCAGATGGAGTCGTCCGACTTGACCACGACGTCGTTGGGGGAGTTCAGCGGCTTGCCCTGGAAGCGGTCCAGCACCACGGCGATGGTGCCGTCGTACTCGGTGCGCGTGACGCGCCGGCTGTCGTGCTCGCAGGTGACGAGCCGGCCCTGGCGGTCGCGCGTGTTGCCGTTGGCGAAGTTCGACGGCTTGCGGAAGACGCTGACCCGCCCCGTCTCCTCCTCCCATTTCATGATGCGGTTGTTGGGAATATCGCTCCAGAGGAGGTAGCGGCCGTCGCCGAACCACACCGGACCTTCGGACCAGCGGAAACCGGTGGCGAGGCGCTCGACGGCGGCGTTCCCGATCCGGTACTTTGTAAAGCTCTCGTCGACGATCTGGATGGCCGAGTCGGGGTATGGCGCCGGACTCGAGGGCCAGCGCTCCTGGGGCGGGGCCATGTTAGCGGGTGACGCGAACGGCCTGGATGGCGTGCCACACGCGATCGCTGGTGGCGGGCATGTCGAAGTCGCGAACGCCGACCGTTGCGAGGGCGTCCATCACGGCATTGATGACGACGGGGAGCGCGCCCACCGTGCCCGCTTCGCCCGCTCCCTTGGCGCCCAGCGGATTGAGCTTGGTCGGAACCGTGTTGCTCGCCACCGCGATGTCGCAGAAGGTATCGGCGCGCGGCATGCCGTATTCCATAAACGAGGAGGTCAGAAGCTGGCCCGACTCGGGGTCATAGACGACCTGCTCCATCAGGGCCTGGCCCACACCCTGGGCGATGCCGCCGTGGATCTGTCCCTTGAGGGTCAGCGGATTGATGACGGTGCCGACATCGTCGACCACGGCGTACCTGACGAGGGCGACCTCGCCCGTCTCGGCATCGATCTCGACCTCGCAGACGTGGCAGCCGTTGGGATAGGTGTCGGCGGGCGGAGAAAACGTGCCGGTCTCGTAGAACCCGGGCTCCACGCCGGACGGAAGCTTGTCGAGCTGGAAGGCGGCCCGGGCCACCTCCTTGAGGACGACGGCGCGGTCGGTTCCCTTGACGGTGAAGCGTCCGTCGGCGAACACGATGTCCGGCTCGGCCGCCTCGAGGAGGCGGGCGGCGATCTTCCGGCCCTTGGCGATGAGCTTGTCGGCGGCCATGGAGAGCGCGGTGCCGCCGATGACCGTCGAGCGCGAGCCCATGGAGCCGATGCCGAAGGCCACGCGGTCGGTGTCGCCGTCGATGTACCGGACCTCGCGGGGATCGAGGCCCAGCTTCTCGTGGGCGATCTGCTTGAATATGGTCTCGTGGCCCTGCCCCTGGTTCTTCGAGCCCATGAGGATCATGGCGGTGCCGCTCGGGTTGAAGCGGATCTCCGCATACTCGAGCCCGGGCGCGGCGGCGCGCTCGATGGCGTTCACGATGCCGAGCCCGCGCAGCTTCCCCCGGCGCCCCGACTCCTCGCGCCGCGCGGGGAAGCCCGCCACGTCGGCCAGCGCGAGGGCCTGGTCCATGCCCTTCTCGAACTCTCCGCAGTCGTACGTGACGCCAAGGCATGTCCGGTAGGGCATGGCGGACCCCGGGATGATGTTCATCCGGCGGAGCTTCAGGCGGTCGAGCCCCAGCTCGCGTGCGGCATCGTCGATGAGCCGCTCGAGGACGTAGATGGCCTCGGGCCGGCCCGCTCCGCGATACGGCGCGGTGGAATTGCAGTTGGTGAGGACGCCCGTGACCTGCACGTGGGCGGCGGGGATGGTGTAGACGCCCACGAGGGTGACCACGTTGGAGAAGCTCGCGAGCAGGTTGCGATCGGATGAGATGTAGGCGCCCAGATTGGCGATGGTGCGCACGCGCAGGGCGAGGAAGCGCCCCTCGGCGTCCAGGGCCAACTCCGCGTCGCTGATGTTGTCGCGTGCGTGCTCGTCGGCCGGGATGGCTTCGTGGCGCTCGCAGGCCCACTTCACGGGGCGCCCGAGCTTGCGCGCGGCCCACAGGACGAGCCGGTGCTCGGGATACTGCCAGCCCTTGGTCCCGAACCCGCCCCCGATGTCGCCCGCGATGACGCGGATCTGGTGCTCGGGGATCTGGAAGACCATGCTCGCCAGGGCGTTGCGCACGCGATGGGGATACTGCACGTCGGCGTAGAGCGTGTAGCGGTCCTCGCCGGGATCGTAGACCCCGAGCGCCCCGCGCGGCTCCATGTACTGGGCGTGCACGCGGGTGATGACGTAGCGACGGCGGACCACGTGCGCCGCGCGCGCGAAGGCAGCCTCCACGGCGGCCTTGTCTCCCGCCTCGTACACGTTGCTGACATTGTCGGGACACTCGTCCCACACGGGCGCGCTCCCGGGCCCTGCCGCCGCCGTGGAGGTGACCGAGGGAAGCGGATCGTAGTCGACCTGGACGAGGTCGGCGGCGTCCTTGGCCTGGCCCAGGGTCTCGGCGATCACGAACGCGATGGGATCGCCGACATAACGTACGCGCTCCTGCGAGAGGCCGCGGTGGGGCGGGGCGAACATCGGGGTGCCGTCGGGCCGCTTGCGCCGAAGGGTCATCTTCATGGTGCCCAGGCCGTCGCGCTCGACGTCGGCGCCCGTGTAAACGGCGAGGACGCCGGGCGCCTTGAGGGCCCGGTCGACGTCGATACCTCGGATCCGGGCGTGGGCGTGCGGGGAGCGCAGGACGATGGCGTGCGCCTGCCCGGGAAGATTGACGTCGTTGAGATAGCGACCTGCGCCCTTGAGCAGACGGACGTCCTCGAAGCGCGTCACCGACTGGCCGATGCCGAACTTTGCCATCGAAGCGGTCAGATCGTGAATCGGCGCCTGAAGACCCGGCGGATCAGGTAGGGATTGGCCCCGAGCTCGTAGAGCTTGCCGATATCGCCGGCCTTGAGGGCGGCGCACTCCGCGGGGCTGAGCTCGTGTCCGACCAGCTCCTGCTCGGTGAGCGATTCCTTCATCTGGTGCTGGCGCGCGATGGCTGTCAGGAGCTTGTTGAGGGGATAGGAGATCTTGATCATGGATGCGCCCGGGCTCATGGATGGACCCAGACGGTCGCGCAGCCGGTGATCCACTCGGCGACGCCCTCGTAGGCGAGCACGTCGCCCTTCCATCCTGGCACCGCGCCGAGGAGGGCGATCCAGTTTCGTATCTCCTGGCCGCCGTTGCCCCCGTCCCGCTCGATCTCCTCCCACGTGAGCCGGGTCAGCGGCTCGATGTCGCCGCGCGCCACGTGATCGAGCACGCGCAGGTCGAACTGGGGATTGATGCGCCCCGTCTCCGGCGTTCCTACCCAGTGGGAGATCCCGCCCGTGGCCACGAGGGCAACGCGCTCTCCGCTCGGCCGGCCGCGGATGAAGTCACCCACGAAGGCTCCCACTTGATGGCAGCGTCGGGGAGTGGGTAGGGGAGGCGCCGCGCAGTTCGTGTACACCGTCACCAGGGGCACCTCGTCATCGGGCATCAGGAAATGAAGCGGCACCGAGAGCTCGTCCCAGCTCTCGATGTCGTGGGAATAGGCGAAATCGATGCCCGCGGCGAGGCCTGCCTCGAGCAGCGACATGGCCCACTCCGGATTCCCGCGAAGCGTGCGGGCCGGGATGCGCATGAAGGCGGCCCCGCCCTCGCTCGGCGCCTCGTACGAGCCGGCGAGGCCGATGCAGAAGGCGGGCAGGTTGTCGTAGGCGAAGTTCTGGAGGTGGTCGTTCACGAACATCACGAGGAGGTCCGGGCGGGCGGCGTGGAGCCGGCGGCCCGCCTCGCGGAAGCCCGCGTAGAGACGGTCCCGCTGCTCGGGCTTCGAGACCTCCGGCTTGCCCGTGATGAGCGGTGCGTGCGCGGTCAATGCCGCCCCGACGATCTCCGCCATGTTCCGGGCTATGGTAGTCCATTCGGGAGCGCTTGAGAAGGCACTGGGTCAATTTGCTTCGCCATACTTCGTTGCGAGCGGGCCGGCAAGCCCTCAACGTACACCCACGTACGCCTCGGGCTGCCGGCCCGCTCGCGCCCCGCCAACCGGAGACCATGGAGAGGAGGCAGTGATGGCACACGGATTCGCGATGTTCGCGGCCACGGCGCCCGAGGTCATTCGCGCCGCCGCGCGGGAGGCTGAAGCGCTCGGCTATGGCTCCTTCTGGGTGAATCATCCCGGCTCCACCGACGGGCTCGCCTCCCTCGCCCTGGCCGCCGGCGAGACGCGGCGCATCGAGCTGGGCATCGGCGTCATCCCGCTCAACACGCGCGGGCCGGCCAGCATCGTCCAGGGCGTCAAGGCCACGGCGCTGCCGCTGGATCGGCTGCTCCTCGGAGTGGGGAGCCCCAACCCGAAGTCGCTCTCCCGCGTGCGTGAGGGCATCGCCGAGCTGCGGGGGAAGCTGTCGACGCGGCTCATCGTGGCCGCCCTCGGCCCCAAGATGTGCCACCTCGCCGGCGAGGTCGCCGACGGCGTGCTCTTCAACTGGCTCACGCCCGAGCACGCGCGCCTCTCGGCCGAATGGGTGCGCGAGGGCGCCAAGGCCGCGGGGCGAAAGCCGCCCACGCTCTACGCCTACGTCCGCCTCGCGCTCGGGCCGGCGGCCATCGAGAGGCTCGGCGAGGAAGGCGCCCGCTACGCGGCCATTCCCGCCTATGCGAGCAACTTCGAGCGGATGGGCGTCAAGCCCGTGGAGACGGCGATCGCGGCGCAGACGGCCAAGGACGTTCCGACCGCTCTCGCGAAGTGGCGCGGCGCTGTCGACGAGATCGTGCTCCGCGCCATCACCGCCAAGGACACGGTCGAGGAGAACGTGGCGCTGCTCCAGGCAGCCCGGCCGAGCTAGCTCGCTTGCGCCGCGAGCGGCGTGCTAACCTGCGAGCCAGCGCCGAGCCAGCGCCGAGCCAGCGAGCGGAGGGCAAACACCATGCTGAGCCATGAAGACAATCTTCTCCTGACGAAGGTCGGGCAGGGGACGCCGATGGGCGCGCTCCTGCGCGAGTACTGGATGCCCGTCGTGCAGTCGGGCGAGGTCGAGCCCGGCGGCAAGGTCAAGCGCGTCCAGCTCCTGGGCGAGCGTCTCGTGGTCTATCGCGCCAAGCTGGGTCAGCCCGGGCTCATCGGCGAGTTCTGCCCGCATCGGCTTGCCTCGCTGTACTTCGGTCGCGTGGAGGACGCGGGCATGCGCTGCGTCTATCACGGCTGGCAGTACGGCCTGGACGGGCAGTGTCTGGAGATGCCCTGCGAGCCCGCGGAGTCGAGCTTCGCCTCGAAGGTGCGTCATGTTGCGTACCCCTGCGTCGATCAGGGGGGAGTCATCTGGGCCTACATGGGACCGGCGAGCCCGCCCCCGCCCTTGCCCGCGCTGGAGTGGACGCTCCTGCCGGAGAGCAACACGTTCATCTCGAAGCGCGTGCAGGAGTGCAACTGGTTCCAGGCGCTCGAGGGCGGCATCGATTCCAGCCACATCTCCTTCCTCCACGCGCCTCTGCATCACACGGACAGCGAGGTCACGCGCGAGCTCGATCGCGCGAGCTTCGGAGTGGGCGAGGCGGTGCAGACGGCGGATCGCGCCCCGCGCTTCGAGGTCGTGGATACGGACTATGGCGTCTTGATCGGTGCGCGCCGGAGCTGGCCGGACGGCCGGCACTACTGGCGGATCACGCAGTTCCTCTTGCCCTTCCACACCATGCCGCCCACGGACCGGGACGAGAGGATCGTCCAGTCGCACATCTGGGTGCCCATGGACGACACGAAGGTCGTCAACTGGATGGTGACCTGGCATCCGGACCGCGCCCTGACCCCGGAGGAGCGCCAGATCCATCTCGAGGGCAAGGGCGCCCACGTCTGCGATTTCGCGCCCGCGACCTCCGAGCCCTATGGCGACATTCGCACCGCGCTGAACCGCGACAACGACTACGGCATGGACTGGGACGTCCACCGCGGCAAGATGTTCTGCGGCATTCCGGGCTTCGGCGTCCAGGATCAGGCGATACAGGAGAGCCAGGGGACCGTCGTCGATCGCACCCAGGAGCGTCTGGGCACGAGCGATGCCGCCATCATCCAGGTCCGCAAGCGCCTGCTTGGCGCGGCTCGCGCTCTCTTCGAGCGGGGCACTCCGGCGCCCGGGCGCAATCCCGAGTCCTTCCTGGTGCGCTCGGCCTCGGTCCTCCTGCCACCAGGCGCGAGCTGGGTGGACGGCGCCCTGCCGCGCATCGTGGTCAAGCCGGGCGCGCAGCTCACCCTCGCCTGAGCGCCTCTCCGAGCGCACACATGGCGGGGCGGATGGCTGGTCGGGTCGCCCTGGTCACCGGCGGAGGCGGCGGGATCGGCGAGGCGATCGGGCGCCTCTTCGTGGAGGAAGGCGCGGCCGTCGTCCTCGTGGACACCGACAAGGTGGCCGTGGAGACGGCCGCGACAGGGATGACCAAGGCGGTGCCGGGCGCCCGCGTGCTCGCGCTGGTCGCCGATCTCACCTCCGAGTCCGAAGCCCGCCGCGTCATCGACGATGCCCTGGCTCGCTTCGAAGCGCTCCACACGCTGGTCAACGTCGCGGGCGTGCGCGTGTACCGGCCCCTGGCCGAGGCCGACGCGACGGGCTGGGAGTTCATCATCGGGGTGAACGTGCTCGCCACCGCGTATTGCTGCAAGGCCGCGCTCCCCGCCTTGCGCGCCACGGGGCGGGGGAGCGTCGTCAACGTCTCCTCTGTGTACAGCCTCATGGGGCGGGCGGGCATGGGCCAGTACGACACGACCAAGGCCGCGGTGCTCGGCTTCACGCGCGCCCTCGCCGTCGAGGAGGCGCCGCACGGGATCCGCGTCAATGCCGTGTGCCCGGGGGGAACCATCACGCCCTATCACATCCGCCGCGCGGCGGGCCGGGGGGTCTCCGAGGCCGAGCTACGGGAGCAGCGCAGTCAGGATAATCTCCTCGGCCGCTGGGCGGAGCCGCGGGAGATCGCCTTCCCCATTCTGTTTCTCGCCTCCGACGAGTCGTCGTTCATCACCGGCGCCACCCTCATGGTGGACGCCGGCAAGTCCATCCTTTAAGAAGCAACAAGGAGACTAGCCGCGTTTCAGTGCGCGGCGGGCACCTTGTCGGCGAGCCAGTCGAGGCCGAGATCGGTGAGCTTGAGGCGCGTCGGGTAGCCCGTGGCGGGGTCACACCCGGCGAGCTGGTAGTAGCTGTCGCGCGCGCGCTCGAACTCCTCGGTGGTCAGGGCCACGCCCGCTGTCGGGCCGGTGCCCCCGAGCGGCTGGAAGAGCTTCTTCGGCAGCGTGTCGGCTTCCTTGCCCATGCCCTCGCGGGCATTGAAGGCGCGCATCATCGCGATGCGCCGCTCGCCCACCGTGAGGAGCTCCTCCATGGTCGCGTCCCATCCTGTGCCCGCGCGGACGAGCTCGACGGTGTCATTGGGCCCGTAGAGCTGCCACGAGGGACCCCAGACGAACTGGCAGAGACCGAGCGTGTCGAGGGCGGAGTAGAAGCACTGCGACCGGTAGGCGAAGCGGACCTTGGCGTCGGAGAGATCGGTTGTCGGCAAGGCCGTCGCGATGTCGAGCTGCTGAAGGCGTCCGTGGTGGAGACTGCCGGGCTTGGCACGCAGCGCGGAGTCGTGCTCGGATGATTGGTGATCGGCGCCAAAGGGATTGACCGCGTAGACGAGCGCGAGGGAGCGCTTGACCTGGGGCATGTGGGCCGGCAGCTCCTGGCCCTTGACGGTCACGGTCAGATCCACCGCGGCCTGTCCGATGCTCTTCGCGGCCCGCAGGCTGCCCTCGGCGAGGAGATCGCCGATGCCGCGTCGGAGCGCGATCGCCTCGATGGCGCGCAGCACCGACCGGCCGTCGCCATAGGCCAGGCCGAGGCCCTTGTCGTCCAGGAGTCCCTTGCTCTTGGCCTCCATGGCCCAGGCGATGGTCGCGCCGGCCGAGATCGTGTCCATCCCGTACATGTTCGCGTCGGCCGAGGCCTTGGAGAGCAGCTTGAGGTCGCCCACGCCGCACATGGTGCCGAAGAAGGTCAGGGTCTCGTACTCGGGCCCGCCGTAGATCGGATCGATGTCGAGGCCGGGTTCGTGGACCTCGACGGTCCGCTTGCACTTGACCACGCAGGCGTAGCAGGTGTCGCGCTCCTTCAAGATGGTCTTGGCCAGCGTGGAGCCGTCGATGTCCTTGGCCTGCGCGAAGGTGCCCTCGGTGTAGTTCCGCGTGGGTTGACCGCCCACCTTGTCCTGGATGGCGAGGACACCGGCGGTGCCGTACTCCCCGAACCACACGATGCCGGGGTTGGCTTCCTGGAGCTCCTTGAGGCGCTTGACGAGTCCGCGGAACTGCTCGGGCGCCGCGGGCTTGGGACTGTGCGAGCCGCGCACGACCACGGCCTTGAGGCGCTTCGATCCCATCACCGCGCCCAGTCCCGTGCGACCATTGGCGCGGTTGACCATGTTCATGATGGCGGCGAAGCGGACGAGATTCTCGCCGGCGGGCCCGATCTGCGCGATTTCGACCTTGGGATCGCCGATTTCCTCCTTGAGCATCCGGTCCGCGTCGGCCGTGACCTTGCCCCACAGATGCTTCGCGGGCTTGAGCTCGGCCTCGCCGTCGTGCAGCCAGAGGTAGACGGGCTCCTTGGCCTGGCCCGTGAACACGAGGGCGTCGGCGCCCGCCGCCCGCATCTCGGCGGGAAAGAAGCCGCCGCACTGGCTGTCGCCGATGGCGCCCGTGAGGGGAGAGCGCGCGCAGGCGGTCATGCGGCTCTGCCCCGAGATGGCGAGGCCGGTCAGCGGGCTCACGGCCATGACGAGGACGTTGTCGGGGCCGAGGGGATCGGCGCCCGCCGGGATCTGCTGGAGAAGGAGATAGGTCGCGAGCGCGCTCCCGCCCGGGTACTTGCGGTATACCTCCTCGGAGAGCGTCTTCTTCTCGATGCTGCCCTTGCCCAGATCGATGTGGTACACAGTGCCGGTGAGTGCCAAGGCGGGTTCTCCTCTGGTTGTGAGCCTGGCCGTCTGTCTCGTCCCGCTCGCGTCAGCCGGCAGTGTACCGCAACCCGGTCGGGGCGCGAGCGCCCGAATCTCGACACGGAAGGCGGGACATGCCCACCGAGGGTGATCCGATCCGCTGCTGCATCGCGGGGGGCGGCCCCGCCGGCATGATGCTGGGCACGCTCCTCGCCCGCGCGGGCGTCGACGTCCTCGTCCTGGAAAAGCACGCGGACTTCTTGCGCGACTTCCGGGGCGACACCATTCACCCGTCGACGCTCGAGATCATGCACGAGCTCGGATGGCTCGACGAGTTCCTCCGGCTGCCCCACCAGAAAGTCAGCGAGCTGAGGGCGCTGGTCGGCTCCCTTCCCGTGACCATCGCGGACTTCCGCCACCTGCCCACGCGCTGCAAGTTCATCGCCTTCATGCCGCAGTGGGACTTTCTGAACTTTCTCACTCTGCGCGCGTCCCGCTATCCGGGGTTCCGTCTCTGGATGAGGGCCGAGGCCACCGATCTCCTGGAGGAGTCGGGACGCGTGGTCGGCGTGCGCGTCAGCACACCGGAAGGGCAGCGCGAAGTCCGGGCCGATCTCGTGGTCGCCGCCGACGGCCGCCACTCCGTCCTGCGGGAAAGGGCCGGGCTCGCCATCGAGGAGCTCGGGGCGCCGATGGACGTGCTGTGGTTCAGGCTGTCGCGCCGGCCCGACGATCCCTCGGCGGCGATGGGACAGTTCGGGGCGGGGCGCATCTTCGTCGTGCTCAACCGCGGGGACTACTGGCAGTGCGGCTACGTCATCGCCAAGGGGACGCTCGAGTCCATTCACGTCCGCGGGCTCGACGCCTTCCGCGAGCAGGTCGCCCTCGCCGCTCCCTGGATGAGGGACCGGACATCAGAGCTGCGCGAGTGGGGCGACGTGAGCCTGCTCACGGTGCGGGTGGACCGGCTCGTGCGTTGGTATCGTCCCGGCCTTCTCTGCATCGGTGACGCCGCGCACGCCATGTCTCCCGTGGGCGGCGTCGGCATCAACCTCGCCATCCAGGATGCCGTGGCCGCCGCCAACCTCCTTGCCGCGCCGCTCGCCGAGCGGCGGGTGACGGTGGATGAGCTCGATCGGGTCCAGAGACGGCGCGAGCTTCCGACCCGTGTCATCCAGCGCTTCCAGGTCATCGTCCAGAAGCGCGTGATCGTGCCCGTCCTGGGCGCGACGGCACCGCCCCGGCCGCCGCTTCTCCTGCGTCTCCTTCTGCGGCTGCCGGGGCTGCCGCGCATTCCCGCTCGGCTCATCGGCCTTGGTATCAGGCCTGAGCGCGTCCGCACGCCGGAGGTGCCCTTGAATCGCGCGGGCCAGGCGGGCTAAGCTAACGCCGGCTGCTTGCCCCGCCCGCTTCATGGCCGTCACCTGAAGGAGCTACCGATGGCGCAGAGCCTCACCGCCTATCTCGACCTCCTCAAGCGCATCCGGCCCGAGGAGATCGTGATGATCTCGCGGGAGATCGATCCCGCCTACGAGCTGACGGCCCTCGTGGTCAAGCTGGAGCGCGAGGGCCGGCGGCGGCCGGTCGTGATCTGCGAGCGGCTCAAGGGGAGCAAGTTCCCCGTCCTGACCAACCTGCACGCGAGCCGTTCCCGGCTGGCCCTGGCCATGAGCTCGGCGCCTCAGGACATGTTGCGGACCTATCTCCGCGCCATGGACAGGCCCATCCCGCCCATCGTGGTCAAGACGGGGCCGTGCAAGGACACGATCGTGACGGGGAGCAAGATCGACCTCTACGACCTGCCGCAGATCCTCCATCACGAGGGCGATGCGGGGGCCTACGTCACCGCCGCCATCTCCTTCGCCAAGGATCCGAGCGGCGAGTCGTGGAACTGCGCCTACAACCGGCTCATGATCAAGGGCAAGGACACCACGTCGATCCACCTCACCGCGGGCAAGCATCTCTGGGAGTTCCAGAGGATCGCGGAGTCCCGCGGCGAGCCGCTGCCCGTGGCCTTCGCCATCGGCGTCCACCCCGCCATCGCCCTCGGGGCGTTGGCCATCGGCTCCATCGACGAGGACGAGCGGGCGATCATGGGGGGACTCCTCGGCGAGCCGCTCGAGCTGGTTCGGTGCGAGACCTCGGACGTCCTGGTTCCCGCCCACGCCGAGATGATCATCGAGGCGGAGATCCTGCCGGGGGCGCGGACGCCCGAGGGCCCCTTCGGTGAGTTCACGGGCTACAGCCTGGGAGAGCGCGAGCGCGAGGTGGTCAAGGTCAAGGCCATCACCCACCGGACGGGCGCCTTCTTCCAGGACATCACGGTGGCGCATCTGGATCACATGCTGCTCTCGACGATTCCCATGGAGGCGAACCTCTACCGCGCGGTGCGCGCGATGGTTCCCTCGGTGAAGGCGGTGAGGGTGCCCGGTCCCTTCACGTGCTACGTCTCGATCGAGCAGCGGCTGCCCGGGCAGGCGAAGAACGCGATCATGGCGGTGCTGGGGGCGGATATGTACATGAAGCGTGTGGTGGTGGTCGACCACGACGTGGACATCTTCGACGACCGTCAGGTGACGTGGGCGCTGGCCACGCGGTGCCAGCCCGATCGAGACATCTCCATCATCACGAATGCGCGCGGGTCGGATCTCGATCCGTCGACGAAGGAAGACGGCTATACGGCGAAGTGGGGTGTGGACGCCACCGCCAAGCCTTCACTGGCCGCGTATACGCCTCGTCACCGAGTGCCGCCTGAGGTTTGGGAGCGCATCAACCTCAAAGACTACGGGTTGTAGTTGTCAGGGGCTGCGTCGGCTGACAACGCGCCAGGCGGGGCGGCGGGCGAGTGGCGCCGGCAGGCATGCCCTCGTGCGCTCAACCTCCTCGCCTCGCGCGCCACCTCGCTCGGGCGCCTCCGCCTGCCCCCCCATCCCCCCGAGGCGGGGGGTGCGCTCGCCGCCCTGCTGCGCAGGGCGGCTCGCGCGGCGGAGACGCCCTGCGCTTCGGGGCGCGCTACGGCTCGTCGGATTCGCTCCCGAGGGCATGCCTGCCGGCGCCACTCACCCGGGTACCCGGTCTCGCCTTCGGGATTGCGATTCGGAGCATTGTTCTTTCTCTTCAGTGGGAGAAGCTAGTGGGGGAGAATTTTGGGGCGCGGCTCGATGCGGTGGCGCGACGGCGAGCAGACGCGGCGGCGATTCTGTGCGATGAGGAGTCGTTGAGCTGGCGGGAGATCGAGCTTCGGGCGGGGGGTGTGGCGCGGCGGCTGTCGAGACAGGGCGTGCGGGCGGGGGACACGGTCGCGCTCCAGCTTCCTAATGGGTGGGGGTTCGTGGCCGCGCTGTGGGGCGCGTTCAAGGTCGGCGCCACTGTCAGCCCCATCAACCCGCTGCTGTCCGCCGAGGAGAGACGCAAGGTGCTGGGGCACCTCGAGCCCGCTCTGGTGGTGGAGGAGGTGCGCGAGGAGGAGGCGGTGTGGGATAGCGTGGGGGCGACGGGGCCCGCGCTCGTGCTCTACACGTCGGGGTCGACGGGGGAGCCGAAGGGGGCGGTGCTGTCGCATGCTGCGCTCCGCGCGGCCAATGAATCGTGGGCGGGGCCCGTGATGGGGCTGGTGCCGGGCGATATCGTGCTGGCGGCGCTGCCGCTGGCCCATTCCTTTGGGCTCAATGGCGCGCTGCTGGCGCCGCTTCTCGCCGGGGCGACGGTGGCGGTGCTCGAGAGATTCACTCCGGAGGCGGCGCTGCGCGCGATCTCGGGCCATTGCGTCACCGTGCTCCCGGCCGTGGCGACGATGTTCCAGCGCATCCTCGAGGCGCCTGGTCTCTCCCTCGATGGTCTCGGGTCATTGCGCCTCGCCCTTTCCGGGGCGGCGCCGTGCCCGTGGGAGCTGGCCCGGCAGTGGAAGAAGCGCACAGGAGTGAGAATCCTTCGCGGCTATGGCATGACCGAGCTCTTCCGGCCCATCTCGTATCTCGCCGACGATCCGACGGACCTGCCGGATTCGATCGGGCGGGCGGTGCCGGGCGTGGAGGTGCGGATCATGAGCGAGGAGAGGAGCGCGCTCGGCGCGGGGGAGATCGGCGAGCTCTGGATCCGGACGCCGGCCGTCCTCGATGTCTACCTGCGCGCTCCGGAGGAGACGAAGGCCGTGATCGAGGACGGATGGTTCAGGACGGGCGATCTGGCCACGATCTCAGCGGACGGCTTCGTCACGATCGTGGGGAGAAAGAAAGAGCTGATTCTTCGTGGCGGGTACTCGGTGGTGCCGGGCGAGGTCGAGGCCGCGCTCCTCGGCCATCCCGCGGTCGCCGAGGCCGCAGTGGTCGGCATCGCCCACGTCGAGCTCGGGGAGGAGATCGCGGCCTTCGTCGCGCTGCGCCCGGGCATGCGGGTCACCGGCGAGGAGCTGGTGGCCTTCTGCCGCGACCGGCTCGCCTCGTTCAAGTACCCGCGCACGGTATCCATCGTCGCCGACCTGCCCAAGAGCGCCACGGGCAAGGTCCTCAAGACGCGCCTCCACACCGGTCGGAATTACACTTCCGACTCGTAAGAGTTACCTTCCTTCCGATCGGCATTTTTGCCGGGTCGAATCTCCCGCCCGCGGCGAAGTCCGCGTGCGTGTATGTGTGCGTTCGGGCGCCGCCGGCCACAAGCTGGGCGGCGCTCCTCGGCACGCTTCGTGCTCCTTTTGGGTAGCTGCTGAGCGGCGCTCCTATCCAGTCACGAGGCGGAGGTGGCCCATGTCCTCTCTGAGATTCGGAAGAGCGCTGCTCCTCCTGAGCGCGCTGGGATTACAGGGGTGCGCGGGGATCGGTCTCGCGCTGTTCGGGGTAGGAGCAGGAATCTCGGGCGGCACCGGAGTCAACTACACGCTGGATAGCGTCGCCTACAAGACCTTCGCAGCCTCCGAGCCCGACTTGCGCGCGGCCACCCTCAAGACGCTCAAGCGGATGGCCATGGACGTGACAGCAAAGCAGATGACCGAGACAGGCAGCGAGATCACCGCGGCGGCGGGCGACCGGACGGTGGAGATCGAGCTGGACCGGATCACCGCCAGGACGTCGCGAATGCGCGTGGTCGTGAAGAAGGGCTGGATCCTCCGTGACCGTGCCACCGCCGGTGAGCTCATCGTGCAGACGGCGCGGGTCCTGGATGATGGCCCGGTGGTGGCGAAGACCACCCGATAGGAGGGCAACGCCATGAGCAAGGGATGGTATGTGTCCGCGGCAATAGCCTTGGTCCTGACGATGGCTGGGCCCGCGGCGGCGCAGATCCCGCCGCCGGCAGCGGGCGGGGCATTTGAGCAGCTCTCACCGGGCAATCAGAAGATTGCCCGCGCCATCTTCGAGTCTCAGCAGCTCACTCCCTCTTCCCCGACCTCTCCGAAGCCCCTGTCGCTGGACCAGATCGCCGGTCTGAAGCGGAGCGGTCGAGGGTGGGGTGTGGTGTACAAGGATCTGCGGACCCAGGGCCTCGTGCAGGACAGGAATCTGGGCCAGGCGGTGAGCCGCTTCAACCACGAGCACAAGAGCCCGGGTCCGACCAGCGTGGAGATCACGACGGCGAGCGGCAAGACCGTGTCAGCGGGAAGCACAGGCCGCTCAGGTGCCCCCAATTCCTCCCGGGGAGCCTCCTCGAGCGACGATGACGGGCGTGGCGTTCACACGTCCTCGGCCCGCTCCGTCCAGGGGAATGGCTCCGGCGGAAGCGGCGACGCCGTGACCGGTGGTCGCGCAGGCGGAGCATCGCACGGGGGCGGCCGCGGCAAATAGGACGGGTGCCCGCGCCGATCGCGGGAACGAGCGCGCGCCGAGCTGTTTCGAGGAAGAGGCTCAGCCGGCGAGGAGCTCCTCGGCGATGCGCTTGACGTCTCCCGCCTCGACCTGGCCCTTGTGGGTCTTCATGATGTCGCCCACGAGCCGCCCCGCCTGCTTGGCGTCGGTGATGCCGAGGGCGGCGAGCCGCTCCTTGACGAGGGCGCGAACGGCTGCCTCGTCCATGCCCTTGGGCAGGTAGCGCTCGCAGAACTCGAGCTCGAAGCGGAGGGTGGCCGCCTGGGCGGCGCCGCGCTCGCCGATCTTGTCGTATTCGGCGATGGCCTTCTGGAGCTGCTTGCGGTAGGCGCCGATGACATCGAGGACGAGGGCGTCGTCCACCACGCCCGCGAAGCCCTTGGCCGTGCGCCGCTCCTGCAGCCTGGTCTTGAGCATGCGCACCACGTCCGCCGTGCGCCCGTCCTTGTCCTTCATGGCCTGCTTGAGAGTTCCGTCGAGCGTCTGTTCGAGGGTCATGATGCTCGTCATAGTAGCGTGGGCGCCTCGACCCGGCAAAGAAAGCAGGCAGGCGCCTGACGCGCTTGCCGTGCCCGGGGGTCTCCGACTATCCTCCTGCCATGACGCGCAACTTCGTGGGCTATGGCGAGACGCCGCCAGAGGCGCGCTGGCCCGGTGGCGCCCGTGTCGCCGTCAACGTCGTCATCAACTACGAGGAAGGCTCCGAGAATCGCGTGGAGGACGGCCAGCCCCAGCGGGAGACCATGGGAGAGTCGCCCTCGCCGGTGCCGCCGGAAGAGCGCGATCTCGCCAACGAGAGCTTCTACGAGTACGGCAGCCGCGCGGGCTTCTGGCGCCTTCTGCGGGTGCTCGACGAGCGCAAGGTCCAGGGCACGATCTTCGCCTGCGCGGTCGCCCTCGAGCGGAACCTCGAGGCGGCGAAGGCGATCACCGCCCGAGGATGGGACATCTGCGCCCATGGCAACCGCTGGGAGGAGCACTACCTGATGGATCGAAAGAGCGAGCGCGCGGCCATCAGCCGGGCCGCCGCGTCGATCCGGGAAACCACCGGGCAGGCGCCGCTCGGCTGGTACTGCCGCTATGGACCCTCGCCGATCACGCGCGAGCTCGTGGCCGGCCAGGGGTCGTATCTGTACGACAGCGACTCCTACGCCGATGACCTGCCGTACTGGGCGCACACAGGCACGGGCCCCTGGCTCGTCGTGCCCTATGCCCTCGACACCAACGACATCCGCTTCTGGCGGGGCTCGCTGCAGCTCGCCGACGACTTCTTCGCCTATCTCCGCGATGCCTTCGACCAGCTCTGGGAGGAAGGCGAGACACGCCCGCGCATGATGTCGGTGGGGCTGCACTGTCGCATCGCGGGGCGGCCGGGACGGGCGGCCGGGCTCGCGCGCTTCCTGGACCACGCGCAGCGCCGGGGAGAAGTGTGGTTCGCCAAGCGTGGGGACATCGCGCGTCACTGGAGCCAGCAGCATCCGCCCCGCCGTCCTTGACAGCCGCCCGAGGCGGGGCGTTAGATAGCGCGGTATCTCGGCGCGGCATTTCACCGTCCGAAAGGAGAGTCACGTGCGGAAGAACACGGTGCGGGAGATCTGGGCTCGCGGTGAGGCAGTCGTCAACGGCTGGCTGTCCATTCCCTCGAGCTTCTCGGCCGAGGTCATGGCCCATCAAGGCTTCGATTCACTGACGGTGGACATGCAGCACGGGGTCGTCGACTATCAGGTGGGTGTGTCGATGCTCCAGGGCATCTCCACCACGGAGGTCATCCCGCTCGCGCGCATTCCGTGGAACGACCCCGCGCGCATCATGAAGATCCTGGACGCGGGGGCCTATGGCGTCATCTGCCCCATGATCAACACGCGCGAGCAGGCTGAGGCCCTCGTGCAGGCCTGCAAGTACCCGCCGCGCGGCTACCGGAGCTGGGGGCCCGTGCGCGCGAGCCTTTACATGGGCGGCGACTACGGCGATCACGCCAACGACGACGTCATCGTGATGCCCATGATCGAGACGGCGGAGGCGGTCAAGAACATCGACGACATCCTGAGCGTGCCGGGCGTGGACGCCATCTACGTCGGGCCCTCGGATCTCTCGCTGGCCTTGGGCCTCAAGCCGCGGCTCGACCAGACGGACCCTCCGGTGGTCGAGGCCCAGCAGCTGATCGCCCGGGCGTGCAAGAAGCACGGGGTCATCGCGGGCATTCACAACGCGACGGCCGCCTACGCGGTGAAGATGATCGAGCAGGGCTATCAGTTCGTGACCCTGGCGAGTGACAGCCGCTTCATGGCCGCCAAGGCGGGCGAAGAGGTGGGCGTGGTTCGCAAGACGGGAGCAAAGGCCGGCAAGCTTCCGGCGTACTAGCGCCTCGTGCGATTCGATGAGGGATTCCTCGCGCGGGCGCGCGCGAACGTGCACGCCTTCGAGCGCCGGGGCGTGGCCGTCGATGGGCGCAAGGCGGCGGCGGTGGCGGTGGTCCTCGTGCCGGACGAGGAAGGGCGCGCCTGCTTCCTCCTGACCAAGCGCGCGCCCACGTTGCGGGCCCACACGGGGCAGTGGGCGCTGCCCGGCGGCCGGGTCGACGTGGGGGAGACCCCGGAACAGGCCGCCCTCCGCGAGCTCGACGAGGAGGTCGGACTGCAGCTGCCCGGCGGCTCCGCGCTGGGCCTGCTCGACGACTACCCCACGCGCTCGGGGTTCGTCATCACGCCCGTCGTCTTCTGGAGCGACCATCTCGGTCCGTTGACGCCCAACCCCTCGGAAGTGGCGCGCCTCTACCGGGTGCCCTTCGCCGATCTCGAGCGGCCCGACCTGCCCCGCCTCGTGTCCATTCCCGAGAGCGATCGTCCCGTCATCCAGCTTCCGATCCTCGGCGCCCTCATCCACGCCCCGACCGCGGCCGTGATCTACCAGATGCTCGAGGTCGTGGCGCGGGGCAGGTCGACGCGCGTGGACCATTTCGAACAGCCCGTCTGGGCCTGGCGATAGATCAGGAGAACTTCATGGGGCAGCTCGATGGGCAGATCGCGATCGTCACAGGGGCGGGAACCGGCATCGGCCGATCGACCGCGCTCATGCTCGCCGCCGAAGGCGCCCACGTCGTGGTGACGGGCCGCCGCCGCGCGCCCCTCGACGCCGTCGTCGCCGAGATCACGAAGGCGGGCGGCAAGGCCGTGGCCCGCGAGGCCGACGTGGCCAAGCCCGCCCAGGGGCGCGCGCTCGCGGAGTGGGTGATCAAGGAGCAGGGGCGCGTGGACATCCTGATCAACAATGCCGGCCACTCGAGCAAGGCGCGCAACGCGCGCTGGGTGCCGCTGGAGGAGTGGGAGGCCGTGATCAACGTCAACCTGACGGGCGTGTTCGCCCTGACCCAGGCCGTCTTGCCGAGCATGATCGAGCACGGCGGGGGCACCATCGTGACCGTGGGCTCGATGGCCGCCCTCAAGCCCGGGCTCATCGGCGGGGCGCCTTACGGGGCGGCCAAGGCGGGGGTGCTCAACTTCATGGGGCACTTGCACAACGTGCTCCGTGACAAGGGCAT
>WNFG01000605.1_pt1 | contig 31134 bp, 26 predicted proteins | sample 5400431 | NCBI WGS metagenome assembly WNFG01 (sample SAMN13153346, study PRJNA577476) | soil metagenome | isolation source: 120 cm saprolite under Douglas fir tree site 2 hole 3 replicate 2 | place: USA:California | collected 2015-04-18 | reverse complement strand
GAGCAGACCGTTGCTGACAGACACCGCGCTCTGGAGCGTCTGACGGATCGACGTGATCCGCCCCGAAATCCCGTACTTCCGTCCGGCTTCGACCATGAGGCCGCCCATCACGGTGCTCGAGATCACTATGAACGCATTCGCGCCGAAGGCGGCGAGCAGGAGCGGCCAGTACGCTTTCGGAACAACACCCATCAGAAACCAGCAGAGCGCCGCAAGGCCGGCTCCGAACAGCATGTAGTGACGCCGGCGCGTGCCAAGCAGCGGAAACGAGTCGGAGAGAATGCCGGCGATCGGCTTCACGTTCCACGCGAACGTCGCGATGAACATGAATAGCGCCAGCGTCTCGGCGTTGAAGTGGAGCCGGGTCTTCAGCAGCAACGAGAAGGGCAGGCGCCCGATGACGGCCGGCTGCGCGAGGGTGGTGACGAACGCGCCGATGCCGACCATGACGTAGTACTGACGGATCGTGAGGCCCGTGTCGGGCACGGTGGCCTCGGGGCTCTGCGTCGCCTTCCCGTCGTTCATCGGGACATCATACGGTAACTCGGCGCCGACGTGTGTCACGCCATAGTGCGAGCGGCGTCATCGTCCAGCGCGCGCCGCGGCTGCGATCGCGGGACTCGATGCGTGATGTGGTCCGACTTCGCCGAGGCGGCGTGACGCCTCAAGGCGCTTCTATGAGCGATGCCGCCTGGTACTCGCAGTAGTCGGGGATCAAGTTGCCGCGCCACCAGCCACCCCGGCGTTCACAGATAGCCCGGAGCTCGGCCTGGGTATAGGTCGGCGGGTACGGCACGGTGCTACACGCGGCGAAGAGTCCACACACACCAGCGCCGAGCACCACGCCGGCCAGAATCCGGCGGGATGAGCTCTTCTTCGTTCTGTCCGGGGCCATCTTGCGTTCGCTCCAGCGGGGCGCTTCCGCCTCGCTCGTGTCGGTCGCGTTCTCAGCCGTTGCTAGAGCGGCGGCATCCCATCACCGGACGGCCGTCCCTCTTCCAATGCTTGAGATGTTTCGGTCCCCGGGAGCGTTGCACGGCTTCCGTTGACGCGCGGCGTCTGCCGTTCCCTTACCCCGGTCGTGGAACACAACTCCAACGCATACCCACGAGTTCCCGCCGAATGCGCTTCCCCCCGCCTCAGCGGGATCCGTCCTCCTGGGCGGTTCGGCAGCCCAGTAGACGCAACGGGTGCCCCAGCCCCGAGCGGGGAAGGCGTCGCCCTGTGGCACGGTGGCACTGAGTGCCGGTCGGCCGTACGATGTCCTCCCTCAAAGGCAAGGCGAGTCGATATTGGTGATTGCTCGCCCTTGCAACCACCGAAGGCGATCCCCTGTGGCCGAAGGCAGATGAAATCGCGTCGTAGCGCCGGCGCTCAGTTGGAAGCGTGTAGCGAGCGGTCGACAGCTGTGGGCCCGCCCGACCAGCAGCCGGAGGGCTCGCCCGCTAGCAGCGCTCATCGTCGGCACGCCTCGATGAAGTTGGCGGCCAGGGCCGGATTGGAGCCGAAGTGCAGGTGGACGTAACTCATCAGCGTCGAGCCGATCGCGAATCCCTCGGCCCGCGGGGTCCCCCCCTGACCGTCGCTGACCGCGTAGAGACGCGGGACTGATGCCGGGACGGCGCCGAGCCTGGAGCCGTGAAACTCGTGGCCGCGCGCCCTCGTGCCTGCGGGGCCCAGCGGGCCCGCCGCGGTGAGCGTCACCTCGCGATAGCCGATCACGAGCCGGCCCCGGTCCATCACGACGGGCGCGGGGAGCACCCCCGCCATCGGCCAGATGTGGCCGTCCAGGTCGGTGAGGGACTCGGCCAGGTACATGAGCCCGCCGCACTCGGCGTACACCGGCCGGCCCGAGCCCGCGAACGCCCGCACGGCCTCCCGCATCGCCGTATTGGCGGCCAGTGCGCGCCCATAGAGCTCCGGGTAGCCGCCGCCGATGTACAGCCCGTCCGCCTCTGGCAGCGCCCGGTCCGCGATCGGGCTCCAGAAGGCGAGGCGCGCTCCCGCCCGCTCGAGCGCCTCCAGGTTGTCCGGATAGTAGAACTGGAAGGCGGGATCGCGCGCAACCGCGATGGTGGCGGACGACCCGGTCGAGCGGGCGTGCGGCGCCGCCCGCCGAGCGACCTGGCTGCGTGCCAGCCCGACGAGAGCGTTGAGGTCGACGTGCGCCTCGATCAGCCCGGCCAAGCGCTGACGGAGCTCGGGCGAGTAGCCGCCCTCGACCGCGGTCACCAGCCCCAGATGTCGCTCGGGGAGCCCCACGCCGGGGTCGTAGGGGAGCGCGCCCAGCGGTCGAGCCTGGCAGACGCTCGCCACCGCCTGGCTGAGCCACTGGCGGTGGGCCGGGCCCCCGGTGCGGTTGAAGACGACGCCGGCCAGCGCGAGCGCGGGGTCGAAGTGCTCGAAGCCCAGCACGACGGCCGCCGCACTGCGCACGAGCGCCCCGGCGTCCAGCACCAGAATCACGGGCGCGCCGAGCCACTTCGCAATTTGCGCCGTGGAGCCCTCCTCGCTCAGCCCCTCGGTGCCGTCGAAACAGCCCATGACGCCCTCGACCAGGGCGAGGTCGGCCTGGGTGGCGCGCTCGCCGACGGTGGCCACGACCTGCTCGCGTCCGCACATCCACCCATCGAGGTTATAGGAGGGCCTCCCGGTGGCCAGCCCGTGGTAGGCCGGATCGATGAAGTCGGGCCCCACCTTGAAGGCCTGCACGGTGAGCCCGCGCCCACGCAGCGCCTCAAGCAGCCCCAGCGTCACCGTGGTCTTTCCCACGCCGCTCGACACCCCGGCGATGACCAGGATGGGCACCGTCTCCGACGCGTTCAGGGCGTCCGTTCGGATACCTTGGCCAGCGTGAAGGCAGCCATCTTCTTGTCTAGCCCATAACCCCTTCGGGGGATTCTCTGTCAACCGTTTCCCCGTAGGCCGCGGACAGCTTCTTAGAGAGAGCTCAAGGCAAATCGTTTCGGCTGGGACCCTTGGAGACACCGTTGGACGATCTCCTGCGGGTCGATCGAACGGTTCCTAGGTGATCCCCAGAGGCAACGAGGCTCAGCCCCTAGGAGTCCCCGTTCCACTCCCATTTTCCCATGTAGCGAGGTCGGCGGCAGGAACGTCAGACCAGATCCTACCCGACCGACGGTCAGAGGAAGTTCACCTCAAGGGCGAGAGACCGAAGAACGCGCCGGCGACGGTTCACCACGACGCTCCGAGGCAGGAGCGTCGCCGAGTGTGCCCTTAACGGCTCGGCGGAGCCGGGGGCGCCGTCGGCGCGGCCGGCACCCATATCCAGGCATAGGCGACCGTCACCCCATCGCCGTGCAGGTGGTAGCAGCCGCTGGTGTAGCAGACTTCCCGCTGGACTGATGGGGCCACGGAGACCTGCGTCTGCGGCTGGTAGGCCGGCGCGGGTGCGTAGAAAGGGTCCGGGTAGACTGCGTACGCCGCGTATGGATAGGCATAGTACGGGTACGCGAACGCTGAGCCGACGAAGACCCCCCCGATAAAGGCGGGGCCGAAACAGCAGCCGAAGCGATGGAAGCCGCCGTCATGGAACCCGCCGTGATGGAATCCACCATGGAACCCGCCGTGAAAGCCACCGCCGGACCCCCCACCTGCAGAGACCGGGGCGGCGAGGGCGAGGGACAGCATAGCCACGAGCGCCAGACTGAGGATCTTCTTCATGACCGGCTCCTTCTCGACAGGCGTGATGGATGCAAGGTCAGCCCACCGTGGCGGTTCGAGTGCGGGAGCACCCGGCTCACCTTTCTATTGTAACGCTCCAGTCGGCGCTATTGTAACGCTCCAGTCGGCGCCATGGATCCCTGTTCTCGCCTTCTTATGGGCCTCTCGGGTCGTGGGACCAGGTGAGTCTCATATATGGGGAAGCGTCCTCTGTTCGTCCTCCTCGCCGCGCCGCTCGCCGCCGAGGCGGCGAGACGCCGATCCGTCACCTCCTGACGATGTCCTCCGGCGTCCGCTTCAGCGAGAACTACAGCGGCACCGACGACGTGGCAACGCTCGCGCGGCTGTCGATCCTCGGCGAGAGCGCGGGCGGCGCGGCGACGGTGATGCCCTTCCGGACGCGCGATCGCGCGCCCGGCGAACGGTTCTCCTACTCGTCGGCGGAGACCCAGGTGCTCGGCCTGGTGCTGCGTGCCGCGACGGGATCCACCGTCGCCGATTACCTGTCGACCCGGATCTGGCAACCGATGGGCGCCGAGGCCGACGCCTCCTGGATCATCGACAAGGGGGGCTACGAGGCGACCTACTTCGGCCTCAACGCCCGGGTGCGGGACTGGGCGCGGCTCGGCATGCTGCTCGCGAACAACGGCGCCCTCGACGGCCGGCAGATCATCCCGACCGGCTGGGTGCGCACGGCCACCACGCCGCCGGCCAAGCACTTCGAGCCCGGGCAGACGGGCACGCTGCTGGGCTACGGCTATCAGACGTGGATCGTGCCCGGCAAGCCCGGCCAGGAGCATCAGTTCGCGCTGCGGGGCCTCCGGGGCCAGGGCGTGTTCGTGGAGCCGAAGTCGAAGCTCGTGATGGTCCACACCGCGGCCGGCGACGTCGGCAACCCGGGGCTCATGGTCATGCTCGAGCTCTGGTTCGGGGTCGTGGACAGCCTGGGGAAGTGATCACCGCCCGCGCAGCTTGGGGTCCAGGGCTGGATTTGAACCAGCGACCTTTGGTTATGAGCCCAAGAAAGCCGGGCGAGTTCGCAGAACTCGTCCTCTCACCCGGCTACCATTCTCTCTAGGGATTCCCAAATCCGGACGCTTCCTCCAGTCACTGGAGCGTGGAATCGGGACCTGCCTACTCCCGGTACTTCAAGCAGATAGCCAAAGCGGTGGTGTTGCCCCGACCGTGAGTACGGTCGGCTTCCCTGACTCGACGGTGCGCGAGAGTCGGGACCGGATACGCGCGGCCATCCGCAACGCACCTTCTTGGCCTACCGCGTGTTCCTGGGCGGCGGGCCCGACGGCCGCGCCGGCATGTTCGAGCGCGCTGCCTCTGGCCACTAATGGCCTGGTCGCCGCGGCGGTGATCGCCGTCTCGATCCTGAACGCCCTTTCGCCATCGCCAACCCTGCCCCTCTGCCCCCCGCCGGGCGCCACGATCGCGCCCCCGGCGGCCGAAGTCAACCGCCGCCGGGAGGGCAAGGCTCCGGGATGCTAGGCGTGGAGGAACTCGAGCGCCTCCTCGTAGATCTCCATGTTCTTGCCATAGGAGATGGCCGACGCCTGGGCCGCGCTCACGAGATGGCGCCAGCGCCACGGAAGGCGGGTGGCGTGGAACTCCTCGAAGGTGGCCTGATGGTGCTTGAAGGCGTGCATCTCGGTGAAGTTGTCATGCACGACAATCGTGGCCAGACGGCTGATGAGCGCATCCGGGTCGTACCGGAGGTCGGCGTACTGCTGCGCCAGGTTCACGGTGTTCTTCACCTCGGGCACCGCGCCGCCCGATGACCAGGCTGCGCAAGTAGAGATGGCGCCGAGGCTGGACACAGCCCGCGCATCGATAGAGGATCGCGAGCCCGCCCCGTCGCGGCAGCGGCCGCCGGAAGATCGGGATGCGGAAGACGCCAACGCCCGGGATGGTGAGCTGTACGGCAGCCCCCTGCTGGACGGACTCCATGCGAAGGCAGTGGGTCAACGTGCCGTCAAGCGGCGAGGTCCAGAAGACAAAGTAAGGCCGACCGCGGGGATCAGCAAGAGTCCAGGCCGCCGGGAGGGGGAGCTCGGGCTCACCCCCGCCGCGATCGCGGCGCTCAAGGCGGCGGGCACCGTGCGCGCCACGGCGCCGGCCTCCACCGTGGCGCGGTGAGGTGCGCATCCACTACCGTTTCACGTACACCGTGTCCCCGTCGACGAGCACCTGGTAGGTGGGGACGTCCTCCGCGGTGGGCCCGCTCAGCAGCTTGCCGGTGCGCACGTCGAACCGCGCGAAGTGCAACGGGCACTCGATCACATGGCCCTCGAGCGTTCCCTTCGACAGCGGCGCCTGCCGGTGACCACAGGAATCCTGAAGCGCGTAAAAGCAGCCGTCGACGTTCGCGATGAGCACTCGCTCGCGATCGAGCGCCACCCACGTCATCGCACCCGGCGACAACTCGGACGCCCGGGTCACCGGCACGAACCCGTCCGGCATGCCGCGCCGATCCGGAACGAGGCGCTAGTTCAGCTCGAAGCCGAACGTCCGCGCGGCATTCCCCGAGGTGATCTTGCGGAGGACGTCTTCGGGCGCCCCGGCGAAGATGCGCTCCAGGAACTCCCTGGACCTCGGCCAGGTCGACTCGGCGTGCGGGAAGTCGCTCCCCCACAGCATGTTGTCGACGCCGATCGTGTCGCGCAGCTGAACGCCGAGGTCGTCCTCCATGAACTCCACGAACATGTTGCGGCGCCAGTAGTCGCTCGGCAGGAGCCCCTCCCTCGACTTCCATCCCCGGGTGAACACCGGCCGCTCCCGGTACGTGAAGTCCATCTGCTTCAGCCAGTGAGGGATCCAGGCCATCTCGTGCTCGACCGAGCCGACCTTTAGCTTGGGACACCGATCGAAGACCCCGGCGAAGATCATCGCGGACAGCGAGTAGCGCACCCAGTAGTCCGTGGTGGAACGGCCGGCCCCGGTGAGCTCGTTGAGGTTCATGGTGAACTCGCAGCCCGGGACGCCGCCGCGAGGCGTTCCGATGTGAAGCAGCAGCGGCAGCCCGACGTCCTGCGCGGTCCACCAGAGGCGCTCGTAGATCGGGTGACGATAGGGCCGATCGGCCAGCGGGGAGACGGGGATGAACGCCCCGACCAGTCCGAGCTTCGCGCAGCGCTCCAGCTCCTGACAGCCGTCCTCGACATCGTCCACGTTGAGCATGGCGATGCCCTTGAGCCGATCGGGATAGGGCTTGCAGAACTCCGCGATCCAGTCGTTGTAGACGCGGCAGATGGCGGTGAGCAAGGCGCTGTCCGGGATGCGGTACCAGAAGAGGCCCTGGCTCGGCTGCAGACACGCCCCCCACACCCCGTCCATCTCGTTCTCCTTGATCATCGCCTGCGGATCGTATGCGCCGAGTCGGACGTCTTCCCACACGCCCAGAAAATCGATCTGGGACGGGTCCTCGAACCGTTGTCCCGCCTGCATGACCGCGCCCAGGGTGCCGACCTGCTGCCCGTCGATGAACCACGCGTCGTACTTCCGGCCCGTGGGGGTCTCCATCCGCTCCATCCGAGGCGCCCGCTCCCTGAACCGGGGCTCGATCCGGCCCGTGTACAGGTCCGGCGGCTCGCTGATGTGGGAATAGGCCGAGATGAGCTTATACGTTGCCATCACACACCTCCTCGGGTGAATCGACACGGCCTCCGGTCGATGCTTCTGCTCAGACGCGTTGTCGCCCTGTGACCAGCGGGAGCCCCTCCTGTCGCCGTACGTCGTTGATGATCTCGAGGACCCGGGTGTGCAACCCCGGATACTCGATCCCGAACTCCTTGCCCAGGCGGCTGTTGTCCACCAGGTAGTTGCCGGACTCTTCGCGGCCGCCCTCCTCGGCAAAGGTGATCTGCGCGTCCGGGAGAAACTCGCGTACGATGTCCGCCAGCTCGCCGAGGCTCACCGGGACCCCGCCCGAGCTGTAGAGATCGTAGCGGGGGGCGTCGGCCAGCAGCACGCGGGCGAAGACCTCCGCGATGTCCTCCACGTGGACCAGCAGACGCATGAAGCCTTTCTTCGGAAGATGCACCGGCTTGCCGCGGGCCGCCTCGGTCATGAGCTGCACGTGATCCGTCGAGCCCCGGACCTTGTCCGGGCCGGTGACGTTGGCGGGACGCACGCCCGTGATCGACATCCCGTAGTTCTTGATGTACTTCCGCGCCTGGAACTCGTTGAAGATCTTGTGCATGGCGTACTGGCTCGTGCCATACATCGGATCGTCCTCGGTCACGGCCCGCTCACCGAAGTGGCTCTGCTGCCCGCTCACCGCGATCGAGCTCGCGTACACCACCCGCTTGACCCCGCCCAGGCGCGCGGCCTCGAAGCAGTTGTCCATCCCGAGGACGTCCAGACGCATGACCTGGTGCGGGTTCCCCTCACCCGCCCCGAGCCCGTAGGCGAGGTTGACGAGCCGATCTGGCTTCACCTCGAGCACGGTCCGCATCACGTCCTCGAATTGGGTGACGTCCCCGCGGATCACTGACGCCCCGATCGGCACGTCGGCGAATGGCGCCGCTCCGGGGTTCAGATCCATGCAAACCACGGCTTCGCCACGCGCGACCAACCGCCGGATGAGCCGTGGACCGATGAACCCGGTGCCGCCGATCACCAGTACCGACATGCCGAGCCTCCCTTGCGGCGCTTCGCGGTCAGGCGGGCAGCCCGTAGTAGGCCGCGCAGTTGTCCCAGAGGATCTTCCGCTTGCTCTGCTCGGAGATCGGCAGCCCCAGGAACGACTCCACCGCCCGCGGGAACTTCGAGTCGCCGTGCGGGAAGTCGGTCGAGAAGACGATCCGATCGTCGCCGATGGCCTCGATGACGTGTTTCACCGGCTCCTCGTCGCACTCCACCGACACAAAGCACTGCCGCTTGAAGTACGCGCTGGGCGCCATCGTCAGCTCGCGGGCATAGATATCGCCCAGCCACTCCCAGTGCTCGTCCATGCGCCAGAGCAGGAAGGGCACCCAGCCGCAGTTGCCCTCGAGGAAGGCCACGCGCAGCCTCGGGTGGCGCTCCAGGATGCCGCCCGCGCAGAAGGCGCCGACCGCGAGCATCTGCTCGACCGGGTGGGAGTACACGTGCTTCAGCATCGTGTTGGCGCCGAACTGCTCGCCGACCTGCCGCAGCAGCGAGCCCGACCCCTCGTGGAACCCCAGCGGCACCTCGAGTTCCTCCAGCGCGGCCCAGAGCGGCTCGTAGTACGGATCGTGCCAGTTCCGCCCGTTCACCTCGTTGGGCCGCAGGAACACGCCTCGGAAGCCGAGCTGCCTCACACAGCGCCGGGCCTCCGTCACGGCATCATCGACGTCGAAGGGGGAGATCATGCCGGCGCCGAGCAAGCGCTCCGGGTTCTCCTGGCAGAACTCGTGGAGCCAGTCGTTGTACGCGCGCGCCATGGCGGCGGCGAGGCGCCGGTCCATGTCCGGCACCGTCAGGGCGAAGAGCCCGCGTGAGGGATAGACCACGGCGACGTCGATGCCCTCGATATCCATCGCCTCGAGCTGGACCTTGGACGTCCACCCCCGCTCCTCGAAGGGTCGCCAGCGCTCCTGATTGAGGGTATAGTTCCGCCCCTGACGGCGCCGGCCGCGATCCGCGTCGATGGCCACGCGACCCCAGGGCTTGCCGTCGACCGCGAGACGCAAGTCGCCGACGTCTTCGGTGAGCCCGGACGGCGCGCGGTCCCGGAAGGCGGGATCGATATACCGCGGCCACAGATCGGGCGGCTCGATGATGTGGATGTCGCTGTCGAGGACCTTGAAGGTGCGGTGCGCCATGTCCCACCTCCCGGAGCGCGCCATGCGTCGCGACCACCGCGAGCCTGTTGGAGGAGAGAGATCCCTCCCGTTGACCAAGCGTGTGGTTGGGCACCATACGCCCGGGCGCCGTCGTTGTCAAAGGGCGTCGGCTGTGTGCTGTTGTTCTATAGAAATGTCACCCCCTAACTGTTCAGTCAGAGTGTCACCCCATGGAGACATGGGAGACCCTCACGATGAGCCGCAAGGAAGTGCCCCGGGCCGGCCTGCTGCAGGCCGCGCTCGCGGGCCGAATCAGCAATGTCCAAGGCGCCCGGGCCGCCGCGTGGCCCACGACAACACCGTCCGCCCCGGCCCCCGCTGGGTGCAACTGCCCCGCCGCCGCTCCTACGCAGGGCGGCGCGTGGACCTGCGGGAGTGCCTCGCCGGCCGGCTGCTCGTCTTCGCGGACGGCGCCTGCCTCGCCACCCAGCCCGCGCCGCCGGCGTTCATCCTCCGCCCGCGCCGCTCGCCCAACAGCGATCGCCCGCGGCGCCGCCGCGCCGCCCCCGCCCCGGTGCCGCGTGCGCCCGCTCCGTCGCCCCGCGCGGCCCCTCGGCCCGCCCCCACCTACCGGTGGCGGCATGCGGTTCCTTACGCCCGCTAATGCGCCATCGTCGGCGCTTGAGGATCAGGGGCCCGTGGGTAGCCTGCGCCAAGTTGCGGCGGTCGGAGCTATTCCACCGCGATGTCCAGCGACGGCCGGAGCCGGGCGCACGCGGCGAGCACCGAATGGATCGGGTGCGACGTGAACTCCGAGACCAGAGGGGCATCCGCCGGGTCGCCCCGGTCGATGGCCACGTAGGACTGCTCGGTCAGCAGGTAGTCGAACCGCGGGGCCCACTTCCGCGAGCCGAGCCGCGCGGTGGTGGAGCAGTTGTCGACCATGTAGGCGACCCCGCGCGCGTGCATGTACGGGTTGAGCGAGTCGACCGCTTCGATCACCGATTCGTTGGCGACCTCGCTGTAGGGATGCCCCATCTCCAGGAGCAGGTCGACCTGCGCGATTATCAGGGCGATGTAGACTCCGGCCGTGAACGGATGCAGCGGGATCGCGTCTTCGAAGCGGCGGCTCCGGACCTTTTCGCCCGTCTTCCAGGTCTCGGTCTCGTCGATCTTGCCCAGAGGCGATCGCTTGAGCCGCTCGCCGGCCAGGATGACGCTCCGGATCTCGTTTCCACTCGTCACCTCGTCGTAGATCTCCCTCAGCAGCTCCTGCGCCGGCCCGTACGTCGCCGAATACGCGCGCTCGAACTCCGCCCGGCCGGAGCGGTCCAGCGCCTCGTAGACCGCGAGGATTCCCCTCTTGGAGATCGTCTTCGAGATGGGCCCGGTGATGGACTCGCAGGAATTGCCGAAGGCCTCCTCCCTCGTCATCCCGCGGGACACGTAGCGGCGGTAGAGGCTCTCGACCGCCCCGTGTACGGCGCCCAGCAACACGCCGCGCTCGCCGAACACGTCGGACTTCATCTCGGATTCGAGGGTGGTCTGGAACGTGTAGGGCGAGCCCAGGGCCACCGACCACCCGAGCGCCAGGTCGGTGGCGCGACCGTCCACGTCCTGCTCGACCGCGAAGCTCGAGTTTATGCCGGCCCCGTCGACGGTCCGCCCCTGGACGTAGAGCCGACGAACGGACGGCCCCATGCCCTTCGGACAGACGCCGATCACGTTGACCTTCGAGGGGTACCGGGCGCCGACGTTCTTCAGGTGGCCGATCAGGAACCCGTGCGACAGGCCGAGCGTCGCCCCAGGCCGGAGGGCCCGAAAGATCTCCGGAAACAGCTCGGCCTGCGCGGCGTCGGAGATCAACAGCAGCACGACGTCGGATTCGCGGACGACGTCGAGCATGCCGCCGAGCGTGCCCTGCTCTTCGGTGAAGCCGGCGGCCCGCGCCTCGGCCATCGAGCGGCTGCCCTCGCGCAGGCCGACCTTCACCCGGATTCCCGTGCCCTCCAGCGACTCGCGCAGATTCTGCGACTGCGCCGGCCCCTGGGAGCCCCAGCCGATGACGCCGATCTGCCGGACGCCCGCGAAGGCGCGGGGCAGGCGGGCGAACAGATGGCGGCCTCCGCGGACGATCGCCTCCTTGCGGTCGCCGAAATCGAGCACGTCGACGTCGAACACCTGGGACGAAAAGGTGAGCGTGAGGGGCGGCATGAAGCACCTCCTGGTTCGGCAGTTCGCGGCGCCTGACGTGCGCCGCGGTCAGGGCCAGCGGACTATAAGAGATCCCGCTCCCGGCGTCAACGTCGGGGCACGGCTTGCCGTTCATGCCCAGCGCGCCAGGCGGCCGTGGGGAGGAGATAGCCCGCGGCCACCCCGAGCAGGCCTCGCCGCCCGGTGGTGGACGGCACGGCCAGACTACGCGAGATTCTTCAATTCCGCCTTCGCCTGCTCCAGCCAGGGAAGCATGTCCATGTCGCGGTACATCGTCGCCGCCGTATCGAGGTGCTCGGTGGCCTGCTCGCGCGTGCCCGAGCGCGCGTAGAGCTTGCCGAGGCCAAGGTGGCCGTGCGCGACGAGCGGGCGCATGCCGAGCTCCTCGGCGAGCGCGAGCGCGTCACGGTAGTGGCTATCAGCTTGCTCCGGGGGATCGCGGCGGGCGGTGACGTCACCGAGGAGGCGGAGGGCCAACGCCTCGTAGCCGCGTTGACCGCGCTCGCGGGCAATGGTCAGGGCTTGGCCGGCGAATGCGAGAGCGTCCTCGAGCCGGCCGGCGAGGGCGTACGCCTCGCCCAGATACATTAGGAAGAGCGGCTGTAGAGCTCCGTGTCCCATGGTCTCAACCGCGCTCAGCGCATGCTCCAGCAACGGGATGCCCTCATCAGTCCGCCCCGAGAGCGCGTAGGCGTAGCCCAGACTCCCGGAGGCGGCCACTGAAAAGTAGGTCAGGTTCCGCTCGCGACTCAGCGCCAACCCGCGCTCGAGCAGGCCGACGGCATGGCTCAGTTCTCCCCTGGCGATATGGACATAGGCGAGCGCCCAGCAACAGAAGGCCAGGCTGTAGGGGTGATCGAGCGCTTCAGCGAGGCGGATGCCATCCTGGGCGTGGACGATCCCTTCCTCGAATCTTCCCCGCTCGGCAAAAACCTGAGGCAAGTAACAACGGGCCATCACGGCAGGAAATCCGGTGAGGCCAAGCCGTTCCCGGCTCAGATCACCTTCGACCAACTGCAGGACTTTCAAGAGAAGATCCTCGGCCCGTCGATAGTCCCCCGTCCGGAGGCTGGCCGCGCCGAGGTAGAGAGTTCCCGTCACCTGGAGCGGAACATCCCCCAGCGACTCGGCAATAGCCTGGGCGCGCTGGCCGAACGCGAGCGCTTCCGTCGGATGACCAGTAACAAAGAGGTTGTGGCATATATAGACGGACAGTTGGCCGAGTCGCCGTTGATCGTCGAGCGTCCTCGCCAGGGCTTCGGCTTCACGGAGACAGCCGAGGATCCGCTCGAATTCTCCGAGCGGAAAGAGTGCAGTTCTCAGGTCGAAGCGAAGATCAATGGCCCGCTCCAGCGTCTCGCGGGTCTCGGGCAGATGCCCGAGGGCCGTCAGCGCCTGGTCGAAGAAGGCCACGGCCTCCTGGTTGGCGACGCGCCCCGCCGCCTTCGCGCCGGCCTGCCAGCAGTAGCGCGAGGCCTTGTCCCACACCTCGCCCCGGAGCGCGTGATGGGCGAGCTGCTCGATCTGCTCGCCGAGGCGATCCCGCAGATGCGTCTCCATCACGTCGACGGTCCCCGCCCCCGCCGCCTCGAGCGCCTCGGCCACCGCGCGATGGAGGAGCCGGCGGCGCGGGGGAAGCAGCCGAGCATACACGACATCCCGGACCCGATCGTGGGCGAAGTCGAGCTGGTTTCCCACGGCCTGGAGCACCTGGTGGCGGACCATCTCCTCGACCGCCTCCGCCGCGTCGCGTTCTTCCGCCCCGCTGGCGGATTGAAGGAGCGGGAAGTCGAATCGGCGCCCGATGACTGCAGCCACGGCGGCCAACTGCTGACTGCGCGCACTGAGCCGGTCGAGCCGGCTGGCGATGAGATCGAGGACTCGCGCGGGCAGGATCGGCGTGCCGGGTTTCTCGCGAGAGTCATCCCACAGGCTGTCCTGATCGAGGGCGCGCATCGCCTCGACGACGACGAAGGGATTACCCTCGCTCATGGCCCAGACCTGCTCCTCCACCTGCGCCAGCATCGGAGCGTCGCTCCCGACGCGGGTGAGCGCCCGCACGAGCAGGGCGGTGTCGGGTCGCGACAAGGGTGCGAGCACCACCGGCAGCGCCTGGGACGTGCGAGACAGGTCTCTCATGGTCCGCCGAGCCCTCGAGGCATCGGCGAGCTCTTCCTCGCGCGCGGTGGTGACCAGGAGGGCCGCCCACGTCGAAATGCGGCGACTCACGAAGGCAAGCAGCCGGAGACTCATCTCGTCAGCCCAGTGCAAATCTTCCAGCACGAGCACCAGGGGCTGACGGGCGGCGACCTGCTCGATGAGCTGGGCGACGCTCTCGAACAGGGGCAGGGCACTATCGCTCGTCGGCGGCGGTCCCGCCATGCCCGCTTCAGGGAGCAGGCGGCTCAACTCGGCCCGGCGCGTGGGGTGCAGGGCGCCGAGGATCTCCTCGTCGGTGCTGATCTGGCCACTGCGACAGGCGTCGACCCAGGGCCCGAAGGGGAGGATCGAGTCGCTCTCATGGCAGCGGCCGATCAGCACCCGGCAGCCGTGGGAAAGCGCGTCGGCCACCAGGGTGGTGACGAGTCGCGTCTTGCCGATGCCCGCTTCGCCCATCACGGTGGCGGTATTTCCCCGCCCCCGGATGGCCTCCTCGAGCAGCTGTCGCAACCGCCCGAGCTCCGCCTGCCGCCCGAACAGCGGCGTCTCCGCCGCTGGGAGATCGGGTGGAGCCGGCCCGACCGTGCGGGCGGGACGCGCGCGACCGTCCCCTCGGGAATCGGAGGCCTCCGGCCCCTTGGCCGGACGCCGAAGCAGCTCCTGATAGAGCTTCTTCGTCTCGGCCTCGGGTTCTGTCCCGAGCTCCCGCTGCAGCACGCCGACGCACACCTGGTACTGCTTGAGCGCCGCCCCCCGCCGTCCCTGTCGGGCATAGAGCCGCATCAGCGTGCGATGCACAGCCTCCTGCAGGGGATCGAGCCCGAGCAGCCGCACTGCCGTCTGGATGGCGCGCTCGGTACCCGCGGCCTTGGTCTGATGGGCCAACAGCCGCGCCAGGGCCTCCAGCGCCGTCTCCCGCAGCCGCTCCCGTTCGGAGACGAGCCACTCTTCGAAGAGAGGCTCGTTCACGGTGAAGCCGAGGAGGAGGTCGCCGCGGTAGAGCTCGGCGGCGTGTTCCAGCGCCTGGGGAGTCCCCTCGGCGACCAGCCGCTCGAAGGCCGCCACGTCGACTTCCACCCCGACGGGGTTAAGGGCCAGGGTGCGACCTTCGATCCGCAAGGAGGCGGGGGTGGCGCTGGCCAGCGCCCTGCGTAGCGCGACAAGGGCGTGGCGGAGACCACCTCGCGCCTGGCCGTCGCTCTTCTCACCCCACAAGAGGGCAGCGAGCTTGTCGCGTGGACAGCTCTGACCCGGTCGAATGCCGAGGTAGGCGAGCAGGGCCTGAGCCTTCTTCGTCGGCAGGCTGAGGGTCGCGCCCGAAGCAAGCCGGGCCTCGAACCCCCCAAGCAGCATCACCCTCAGGCCGACCATCGCGGGCTCCCCGTGTCTGAAAGGAGCCCACTATAGTCCGGTTTCCCCGCCGCGCAAGGGCTCCCGCGGTGCGCTCACGATGTTTTCACGCTCGGCCACACGGGCCGTGCACGCCCACCCCTGTAAGAATGGGGCGAGAGGTTGCCATATGAGCTCGGTCAAGCGCGCCAGCTTCGTCGTCCGTGTGGTCCAGAACAGGCAGGGCCAGGTCAGCGGGGTCATCGAACGGGTAGCGACGGGAGCGAAGGAGGGTTTCACCGGCATGGAGGCGATCGGCCGGGGAATCATGGGGATGCTGCAGAAAGCACGGGCCCTCCCGCGGGCCGGCTCGGGCACCCCGTTGGCCCGTGAGAAGCCTCGTCTCGGTGAACGCCCCCAAGGCCTCGGCCACCGCTTCGAGGTCCGGACCGCCGACGAACTCGAGGCGCTCGGCGAGGAGTTCAACAGGACGGCGGGCAAGCAGCTTGAGGCCTCGCACGCCAGCCTCGAACAGAAGGTCGAAGAGCGGACCCGTGAGCTCGCGGAAGCCAACGCCGACCTCACGGAGGCGCTCGAGCAGCAGTCGGCGACGAGCGAGATCCTCCGCGTCATCAGCAGCTCGCCGACGGACATCCAGCCGGTGCTCGATGCCCTGGCCCAGAGCGCGGTCCGGCTCTGCGGCTCGTACGACTCCGTCATCTTCCTGGTCGACGCGGACGCCTTGCGTCTCGCGGCCCACCACGGCCCGATCCCCTACGGCGTCATCGGCGACTTCACGGTTCCACTCGCGCGAGGATACGTCTCCGGCCGCTCGATCATCGAGCGTCGGAGCATCCAGGTCCCCGACTTGCAGACGGCGACCGAGGAGTTCCCGGGGGGCGCCGCCTCCGCGCACCAGTTCGGACATCGAACCGCCCTTGCCGTCCCCCTGCTCAGAGAGAGCGCGGTGATCGGGACGATAACCCTTCGCCGCACAGAGGTCCGGCCTTTCACCGACAAGCAAGTCACGCTCCTCCAGACCTTCGCCGCGCAGGCCGTCATCGCCATCGAGAACGTCCGCCTGTTCAAGGAGCTGGAGGCGCGCAACCGCGACCTTACCGAGGCCCTGGAGCAGCAGACGGCGACGAGCGAGATCCTCCGCATCATCAGCAGCTCGCCGACGGACATCCAGCCGCTGCTCGACACCGTGACCGAAAGCGCCGCCCGCCTGTGTGAGGCGCTCGACTCCGCCATATGGCGCCAGGACGGCGACCGGCTCCTCCTCGTCGCCCATCACGGGTCCATTGCCCCAGGTCCCATTGGCGAGTTCACCCTCGCGCTCGTCCGCGGGACGGTCGCTGGCCGATCGGTGCTGGACGGACGAACGGTCCACCTTGCGGACACGCAGACCGAAGCGGAAGAGTTTCCCGAGAGCAGCGACAACGCGTGGCGCCAGGGCTTCCGCACGATACTCAGCGTCCCCATGATGCGAGAAGGCGTCACGATCGGCGCGATCACGCTCGGCCGCGCCGAGCCGCAGCTCTTCACCCAGCGACAGGTCGCTCTCCTCGAGACCTTCGCCGACCAGGCGGTCATCGCTATCGAGAACGTGCGTCTCTTCAAGGAACTGCAGGCGAGAACCGCTCAGCTCACACGCTCGGTCGAGGAGCTCCAGGCCCTGGGGGAGGTCAGCCAGGCCGTCAGCTCCACTCTCGACCTCGAGACCGTCCTCGCGACCATCGTCGGCCGGGCGGTCGAGCTGTCCGGCGGCTACAGCGGAATCGTCTACGAGTTCGACGAGATCACCCAGAGCTTCCACGCGCGCGCCACGCACCAGATCACACCGGAGCACCTCGAAGCGGTACGGGCTACGCCGATCCGGCTCGGCGAGGGGGCGGTGGGCCGGGCCGGAGTCACCCGGGAGCCCGTCGAGGTCGCCAACATCCTAGACGGGCAGCTCGTCGCCCCCCAGACGCGGGGGCTTCTCGCCCGGGAAGGCATGGGCTCGCTCGTCGCGGTCCCGCTGGTCCGGGAAGACCGGTTGCTCGGTGGCCTGGTGATCGTGCGTCGCGAGCGGGGCGCTTTCTCTCGAGAGGCCGTCACCATGCTGCAGACCTTCGCAGCCCAGTCGGTGCTGGCCATCCAGAACGCCCGCCTCTTCCGGGATCTCGTCGCTGCGCAGCGCGAGGCCGAGACCGCGAACGAGGCCAAGAGCGCGTTCCTCGCCACGATGAGTCACGAGATCCGGACTCCCATGAACGCGGTAATCGGGATGAGCGGCCTCCTGCTGAACACCGAGCTGACCGATGAGCAGCGCGAGTACGCGGAGATCGTCCGCTCGAGCGGGGACGCCCTGCTGACCGTCATCAACGACGTGCTGGACTTCAGCAAGATCGAGGCGGGGCGGATGGATCTCGAGGCCCAGCCGTTCGACCTCCGCGAGGGCGTGGAGGCGGCGCTGGACCTGGTGGCCGCGCGGGCGGCCGAGAAGGGGCTCGATCTCGCCTACCTGATCTCCGACTCCACGCCGGCGGCGATCATCGGCGACGTCACCCGACTGCGGCAAATCCTCTTGAACCTCCTCACCAACGCAGTCAAGTTCACCGAGGCGGGCGAGGTGGTGCTGTCGGTGAGGGCGAAGAGCCTCGACGCCCCGGGCCCCGTCTACGAGCTGACCTTCTCCGTCCGGGACACCGGCATCGGCATCCCGCGGGACCGGATCGATCGCCTGTTCGAGTCGTTCAGCCAGATCGACGCCTCCACGGCACGGAAGTACGGGGGGACCGGCCTCGGGCTCGCGATCAGCAAACGCCTGGCCGAGATGATGGGCGGAGCGATCAGCGTGGAGAGCCGGGTGGGTCACGGCTCGGAGTTCCGGTTCACCGTTCGTGCGCCCTCGGCGGAGGGGGCGGTTCCGCCACGCCGGGAGCTGCGCGGGACACAGCCGTCGCTCGACGGTAAGCGCGTGCTGGTGGTGGACGACAACGAAACCAACCGGCGAATCCTGGGGGCGTACCTCGACGCCTGGGGGATGGCGGTGCAGATGACGGGCTTGCCGCGGGAGGCCCTCGCCTGGATCCAAGCCGGCGAGCCATTCGACGTGGGGATCCTCGACATGCACATGCCCGAGATGGACGGCGTCGCGCTGGCGCGGGCGATCCGCGAGCACCGGACGGCGGCGACGCTGCCGCTGCTCCTCTTCACCTCGCTCGGTCGCCGCGAGGCCGGCGCCGAGAGCGTGGGTTTCTCTGCGCACCTGACGAAGCCGATCAAGCCGTCGCAGGTGTTCGACGCGCTGGCTGGGGTCCTCGCCGGTCAACCCACCCGCGTGGAGAAGCGCGCGCCTTCCCGGCTCGAGCTCGATCCCGAGATGGCGCACCACCATCCCTTGCGGATCCTGCTCGCCGAAGACAACGTCGTGAACCAGAAGCTGGTGCTGCGCCTGCTCGAGCAGATGGGCTACCGCGCCGACCTGGCGGCCAACGGCCTCGAAGCGATCGCGGCCATCGAGCGGCAGCCGTACGATCTCGTGTTCATGGATGTCCAGATGCCGGAGATGGACGGGTTCGAAGCCTCCCGGGAGATCACCCGGCGCTGGCCCGGCGACAGGCGCCCGCGGATCGTCGCGATGACGGCCAACGCGATGCAGGGCGACCGCGAGCTGTGTCTGGCGGCGGGAATGGACGACTACATGAGCAAACCGATCCGCATGGAGGAGCTGGTGGCCGCGCTCGAGCGTAGCGCCGCGCGCGAGCTAGACCGAATCCGCGCGGCGGCACTGGTCGGGAGGCGCAACCAGAACAGGGCTGACATCGAGCGGCCGTCGAGCGAGGTGCTGGACCCGGCGGCGTTCGAGCGGCTCCGGGCGACGATGGGGGCGGACCTCGCGGAGCTCCTGTCCACGTTCGTGGAAGACTCGCGGGAGCTGGTGGGCACGATGCGGCGCGCCGTCGGCGAGAAGGACACCGACTCGTTCCGGCGGGCGGCGCACTCGCTCAAGTCCAACGCCGCCAGCTTCGGCGCGATGACCCTCTCCACCCTCGCGAGAGATCTCGAAGCGCTGGCAAAGTCCGGGAGCCTGGACGGAGCGGCCGCCCGAGTGGAGCGCCTCGCCGGCGAGTGCGAGCGGGTCGCGCGGGCGCTGCAGGAGGTCGAGCGTGAACCACGATCGTAACGGCGAGAAGGGCGATCTCCTGGTGGTCGACGACAACCGCGTCAACCGGCTGCTCGTCGCCCGTACCTTGGAGCAATTCGGGCACCGCATCGCCTTTGCGGAGAACGGCCGGCAAGCCCTCGAGGTGCTGCGCAACCGCCTGGCCGACCTCGTGCTGCTCGACATCGAGATGCCCGGGATGAACGGCTACCAGACGCTCGAGGCGCTTCGAGCGGATCCGAAGCTGCGCGACATCCCCGTCGTCATGATGTCGTCCGTCGACAACATCGACAGCGTAGCCCGGTGCATCGAGATGGGCGCCGAGGACTACCTGTTCAAGCCGGTCAACGCCGTGCTGCTCCGGGCCCGGGTCGCCGCCAGCCTCGAGAAGAAGCGCCTGCGTGACCAGCAGCGCGAGCTGTTTCGGAAGTTCGCGACGGCCGAGGTGGCCGAAGAGCTGCTGGCGACGGGCTTCGCTCTCGGTGGCAAGCACGTCGACGCCACAGTGATGTTCTCGGACATCCGCTCGTTCACGGGCCTCGCGGAGTCCTTGCCGCCGGCGGAGACGATCGACCTGCTGAACAGCTACTACACGCTGATGTTCGATGCGATCGGCAGCCAGGGAGGCATCGTCAACCAGATCCAGGGCGACGGACTGATGGCGCTGTTCGGGGCGCCGCTGCCCCACGCCGACCACGCGGAGCGTGCGGTGCGCGCGGGCCTGGAGATGCTAGAGCTGGTGGCGGGGTTCGGCCGCGAGCAAGCGGCGCGGGGCAAGCCCGAGATTCGGATCGGCGTCGGCATCGCGTCCGGGCAGGTCATCGCCGGGTACACCGGCACCGAGCGACGGGTGACCTACACGTGCGTCGGGGACACGGTCAATGTCGCCGCCCACCTGGAGGCCCACACGAAGGTTCTCGGGCAGCCGATCCTGGTCGACGAACACACGCGCGCCAGGTTGAGTCGCGCCTTTCGCGTGGAGGACCACGGTCCCGTGCAGTTCAAGACCCGGGCTCAGCCCGTGCGCGTGTACTCGATCATCCGAGAGGGCTGACTGATCACACTTTGACCAGCTTAGGCCCGCTCGGGTCGCGCCGCGCGGGCCGGCGTCAATGCGCCTTGTCGGATGGAGCGCGAGGCGTGCTCTGGCGGGGCAACCCGAGCGCCACGAGGACGCTGAGCGCCTCGCGAACTCCGACCCGAGAACGTGTCCCAGGCGATCCAGTACCGCGGCCTCGACCGCATGCGCTGAGGGTCGGATCGAGCTTGCGCTCCGGTCCGGCCTGGACAGTCCGCGGCATACAGGTAGAATCCGGGACCTCATCCCCGCCTCTCCATGGCGTCTTCGCATCCCACTCACTGAGCGGGATCGGGGGTCAGGACCTGCCTACTCCCAGTACTTCAAGCAGATAGCCAAAGCGCTGGTGTTGCACCGACCGTGAGTACGGTCGGCTTCCCTGACTCGACCGTGCTTGAGAGCCGCGCCCGGCGTCCGCGCAGCCATCCGCAATGCGGGCTCGCGATTGCCTCGCGCGGTCCGGGGATGAGCGGAAGCACTTCATGAGCAAGCGCCTGAAGGGGGAGAAGAAGTCCTAGCCAGATCGCTCGACGCTGGGGTAAGGTCAGCCCGCTTGGCCGTCCATCGCTCCGGTCCCTCCTAGACGGGCGGTCAGGCGGGAGTTCCTTGTGGACCGACGTGCGTTTCTCGGCACTCTGACTGGTGGCCTCCTCGCCGCGCCGCTCGCCGGCCAGGCTCAGCAGCCGGTGGCCAAGGTCGCTCGAATAGGCTACCTGGGGACCAACCGGGCCGCTAACCCCCACCTGCACGAGGCCCTCCGTCAAGGACTGCGTGACCTCGGTTACGTAGAGGGCCGCAACCTCGTGATTGAATACCGAGATGCCGAGGGGAAGGTCGAGCGGCTCCCCGCTCTAGCGCCCGAACTGGTTGCGCTCAATGTTGATGTCATCGTGGCCCCAGGCACACCCCAAGCCCTGGCCGCCAAGCAAGCGACCAGGACTATCCCCATTGTCTTCCCTGCTGCTTTCGATCCGGTTACGGACGGGCTCGTCACAAGCCTTGCGCGGCCGGGCGGCAATGTCACGGGTTTGGCCACTCTCTCCTCGGAGTTGGTCGGCAAGAATCTGGAGCAGCTCAAGCAGGCCGTTCCGGGGGTTAGTCGGGTCGCTATTCTCTGGCAGCCGGGTGGTATGGGTGAACGCACGGAAAAGGACATGCTGAAGGGAGTGGAAGTCACGGCGCGGGCGCTTGGGGTGCGTCCTCAATTCGTTGAGGCGCGAGGTCCCGCCGATTTCGACAGGGCCTTCTCGGAAATGACGAGGGCGCGCGCGGGTACTCTGACTGTGGTGGGAAGCAGCATGTTCGTCAGCGAGCGAAGACGCCTCGTGGACCTGGCAGCAAAGCACCGGCTGCCAGCAGTGTACGCACAGAGGGCGTATGTCGATGTCGGGGGCCTTATGTCCTATGGACCGGACGTTGCTGATTTGTTTCGGCGCGCCGCCACCTACGTGGACAAGATCCTGCGCGGCGTCCGACCCGCCGACCTGCCCATCGAGCAGCCCACGAAGTTCGAGCTGCTGATCAACCTCAAGACCGCCAAGGCCCTCGGCCTGACGATCCCGCCGTCGCTCCTGCAACGAGCGGATCAGGTGATCGAGTGATGGACCGGCGGGCGTTCATCGGTAGCTTGGCGGGTGGCCTCCTCGCCGCGCCGCTCGCCGCAGAGGCGCAGTCGACGAGACAACCACACCGAGTCGTAGTCTTGACGCTCAATCCCCGCTCTTCGGGTTCGGCAGCGGCGATGTTTGACTCCCTCCGGCAAGGATTCAGGGACCTCGGATACCGAGACGGTGAGAACCTCGTGCTCGAGGAGCGGTTCGCGGACGGAGATCGCGATCGTCTTGCCGCGCTGGCCCGGGAATTGCCTGAGGTCAAGCCAGCGGTGATCGTGACCTTCGGCACGCCGGCGACTGTGGCTGCGAGGAACGCAACGACGACCGTGCCGATCGTATTCATCGGCATTGGCGATCCTATCGGGTCGGGATTCGCTGCGAGTCTCGCCCGGCCAGGCGGCAACATGACCGGGTTCTCTTTCGTTGGGCCGGAGCTGGCTCGCAAGAATCTGGAGTTTCCTAAGCTCGCCGTTCCAAAAGCGGCGAGGATCGACGCTCCATCGGTTCCAGTTCCTGGGCAAGGTCGAGCAGCTCGACGAGGCGCTGAGTGCCCTGGCGGCTCGACGCCCAGATGCCCTCGTGATACTCAACGACCCGCTCTTCTTCCTCCACCGAGAACGGATCCTGGCCACGGCCGACCGGCTCCGGCTGCCCACGATGTTCCAGTCAAAGGAATACACTGCGGCCGGCGCTCTGCTCGCCTATTTTCCGAGCTACAGCGACCAGGGGAAGCGCGCGGCGCGGTACGTCGACTTGATCTTGAGGGGCACAAAAGCCGGCGACTTGCCGGTCGAGCAACCCACCAAGTTCGAGCTGGTCATCAACCTCAAGACCGCCAAAGCGCTCGGCCTCACGATCCCGCCGTCGATCCTGCAGCGGGCGGATCAGGTGATCGAGTAAGCAAACTCCCGTGTCGCTGAACAGAGCACTGACGAAAGGAAAGCGATGATGAAACGAATCGCCGGTCTCCACCCGGATTGGGGCATCACAGTCGTCCGCGTGATGACTGGACTCCTGTTTGCGATTCACGGCTACCAGAAAGTCGCCGGTGGACTCGGTGGCATGACAACCTTGTTTGCGAAGCTTGCGATCCCTTTCCCAGGTCTCATGGCACCCTTCATCGCCATCCTGGAACTCGTGGGCGGTATCCTGCTTTTGCTCGGCGTCGCAACCCGCGTGGTTGCGTGCTTGTTCGCGGTGGAGATGCTTGTGACGACCCTGTGGGTCAAGATCCCGAGTGCAGGCTGGAATGCCAGCGACCTGGATCGGATGTTGCTCGTCGGCTGCGTCCTCTTCGTCCTTGCTGGCCCCGGGGCTGCGGCGCTCGACCGTCTTTGGTGGGAGCGTGAGGAAGTAGGGAAAGGATGAAGTCCTCCGCCGCCGGCCCAGACTCGCTCTTGCAGCGGGCCGATCAGGTGATCGAGTAGGTCAACCGACGACTTACACACGGTGGAGATGCCATGCATGACGGCCCGACGTGTCCTAGCTGTGCCAGCGACAATGTTGCTCTTCGGGGAAGTTCGAGCACGGAAAACCCTCTCACCCCAGTCCAGGTATGGGAGTGTAAAGTGTGCCACTTCATCTTCGCCTACCGGCCAGGGAAATAGCCTTCGCGATCGCCGGATCAGGTGATCGAGTAGCGCCATGCCCGATCCCTCTATTGCGTGTACTTGACGTCACAGCGGTAGGTCTTATAGTCGCCGACAAAAAAAGGCTGCAGCGCAGGCGCGATCTCCTGCCGGTACAGGTCGCCCTGCTCGTACGCTTGCATCTCCCCGGCGCTTTCCCAGAGACTCACCGCAAACCCGGTGTCCTTGTCCTCCGCGTCCTGAAGGAGCCACCGTCCACGAAGGCCCTTGATCTGCCGCCCCTTGGTCGCCACCGTCGCGTTGTACGCCTTCTCGAAGTCCTTCCATGAGCCGGCCCGAAGTTTTCCCCACGTGATCCGCATGATCATGGCCGTTCCTCCCTCTGGCTGGTTGTTCGCTCCATACCACCAGGTCGAGATCGCCGCCCGCCCCCGGCCTCCCGATGGCCGATTCGGAGTGGAGTGTAGGTACTTAAGCCACCTCCGGCGGCGGACGCCCGTCCGTGGGCCCCGTGCCCGTGACATAACCTCCCACCGCGACGTGCAGCATCGTCCGCAGAAAGTCACTCGGTCACGGGGATCCTGCTGCATGCCGGGACCGGTCGGACAGGTGCCGCGAGCTTAGTCAGGCGGACCGGATGGGTCAAGAAAGGCCAGGCATCCCAAGATGGTCCGCTACCAGCCCGTGCGGCGCCGCCTCCGGTACTTGCTCACCGTCTTGTTGCCGCCATCACTGTGCTCGGACTGGGCCGCCCGGCGATCACTCCGGGCCCGGGGCAAGGTGCTTGGATCAGGACCTGCCTACTCCCGCTACTTCAAGCAGATAGCCGAAGCGGTGGTGCTGCCCCGACCGTGAGTACGGCCGGCTTCCCTGACTCGACGGTGCACGAGAATCGCGACCGGGGGCGCGCCGCCACCCGTACTTGCGGCTGGAGCTCCCGATCGACCGCATCACTGTCAACCTAGCGTACCGACCTGCGGAAGGTGAGGATCTCGCCTCGTGCGGTCCGAAGATGAGCCGAAGCACTTCATGAGCGCGGGCCTGAAGGGGGAGAAGAAGTCCTAGCCAGACCGCTCGACGCTGGGGTAAGGTCAGCCCGCTTGGCCGTCCCTCCGCCCGGTCCCTCCTAGACGGGCGGTCAGGCGGGGGTTCCTCGTGGACCGACGCGCGTTCCTCGGGACAATAGCCGGAAGCCTCCTCGCCGCGCCGCTCGCTGCGGAGGCCCAGCAGGCGGGGAAGATTTTCCGCGTCGGATCCGTGAGCCCCACCTCCGGGATCGGTCCGATCGGTTTAGCGTTCAACCGTAGCCTTCGTGACAGCGGCCTAATAGAGGGCGAGAATGTCCTCGTTGATCGGCAGTTCATGGGCGGCCGTGAGGATCAGTACCCGGCCGTACTAGGGGACCTGGAACGCCGCGTCGATGTGATCGTCGTAACCGGCCCTCCCGCAGCCCGGGCAGCAAAGAAGGTCGTTACAAGAGTTCCGGTGATCTTTGCTGCCGTGGGTGATCCGGTTGCGATCGGCCTAGTCCAGAGCCTAGCCGAGCCAGGCGGCAACTTTACCGGCGTCGCGTTCGACGTCTCTCCGGACATTGCGATCAAGCGATTGGGGTTGCTCAAGGAGGTCTTTCCCGGTCTCGTACGGGTCGCGGCGCTATGGAGTTCGCATGACCCAGTCGGCATACCCACCTTACGGCCCCTGGAGGATGCTGCCGCGCCACGCCTTCCGGCCCCCGTCAGAGCATTCGATGTGAGGCGGCCTGAAGACTTCGATGGCGTCTTCAGGCTCATTGTCAGTGAACGCCTAAATGGCCTCCTCGTGATCGGCGGACCCGTGAACGTCATCCATCAGAAGCGGATTATCGAGTTCACAGCGAGCCACCGGCTTCCCGCTATCTCGATATCAAGAGACTACGTGGACGAGGGTGGACTCATGTCTTACGGGCCGAGTCTCGCGGACAATATCGGACATGCCGCCACGTATGTGGCCAAGATTCGCAAAGGTGCGAAGCCCGCCGATCTTCCGGTCGAGCAGCCGAGCAAGTTCGATCTGGTCATCAACCTCGAGACCGCCAAGGCCCTCGGCCTGACGATCCCGCCGTCGCTCCTGCAGCGGGCGGATCAGGTGATCGACTGATGGACCGGCGCACATTCCTTAGCGCCCTGAGCGGCAGCCTCCTCGCCGCGCCGCTCGTGGCCGAGGCGCAGCAGTATAAGGTGGGCAAGACTGTGACGATTGGGTATCTAGTTAACTCGTCGCCGTCTCCCGAATCCCACCGCCGTGGCCATCCTCGTGCTGGAGGGTGACATGAACATCGTCGCCGTCCTTTTCGTTACCGTCACGCTGCTCTTCGTACCGCCAGCCTCTGACGCTCAGCAGATAACCCGACTCCCCCGAGTAGGGTGGATGTGGACGGGCTCTGCATCCGCACCTTCGCCATATCTCGACGCCTTTCGTCAGGGAATGCGAGACCTGGGGTACGTCGAAGGGCAGAGCTTCATCCTCGACACCCAGTACACCGATGGCAACAACGAGGTGCTGCCGGAACTCGCGACGGCACTCGTCCGCGCACAGGCCACCGTAATCGTGGCGGGGCCGGCCCCTGCGTTACTCGCCGCCAAGCAGGCGACCACAAGTATCCCGATCATTATGACCCTCGGTGCCGACCCCGTCGCGTTTGGAGCCATCGCCGGTAATATCACCGGCCTCACCGAAATCGCGCCTCAACTCACCGGTAAGCGGCTTGCGCTCTTGAAAGAGATCGCGCCTTCGCTGAGGCGGGTCGTCATTCTCTGGCAACCCGGGAGCCTTCGTAAAGAGACGTTGAAGCAGACACTGAAGGAGACTAAAGCCGAAGCCCGGCCCATGGGGATGAGTGTGAAGGCGGTGGAGGCGCGAGGTGTCGGCGACTTCGACGCTGCTTTTTCAGCGATAGCGTCAGGACAGGCTGAAGGCTTGATCGTCCTCGTCAGCCCGATGTTCAACGTGCAGCGCAAGCAGATCATCGACCGAGCCGCGACGAAGCAGATACCTACCATCTACGAGTGGAAGGAATTCGTACAGAGCGGTGGTCTGATTTCATATGGTGCCGACAACTTCGACATCTACCGTCGAGCGGCGGGCTACGTCGACAAGATCCTCAAAGGAGCGAAGCCCGCCGACCTCCCCGTGGAGCAACCCACGAAGTTCGAACTGGTCATCAACCTCAAAACCGCCCGAGCCCTCGGGCTCACGATCCCGCCGTCGCTCCTGCAGCGGGCGGATCAGGTGGTCGAGTAATGAACCGACGGACGTTCATCTCCGGCATCACGCTCGGCCTCCTCGCCGCGCCGCTCGGCGCCGTGGCGCAGAAGGCGGGGAAGGTCTGGCGGATTGGTTACCTGACGAGCGGGTTCAGGGAATTGCCAGGGTCCAACCCCGGACTCGCTCCGTTGTCGCAAGGCCTGCGTGAACTCGGTTACGTTGAGGGACGGAACGTCACCATGGAGATCCGCTACGCGGAGGGGCGGACGGAGCGGTTTCCCGCCCTCGCCGCTGAGTTAGTCAATCTCAGGGTTGACGTGCTGGTCGCGAACAGTACGCCCGCTGCCCTCGCCGCCAAACAGGCGACCAGCACAATCCCCATCGTCATGGTCAACGTGGGAGAACCGGTCGAAGTAAAGCTGGTCGAGAGCCTCGCCCACCCGGGTGGAAACGTCACAGGGCTATCCCTCATCGCCCCGCAGCTCGCGGCCAAGCGGCTGGATTTCCTCAAACAGGTGCTGCCCAAGCTCTCCCGGGTGACCGTGCTGTGGAACTCGGCCAACCAGGGCATGAAGACCAGATTCCAAGAAACGCAGGGCGGAGCGCAGCTCTTAGGACTGGCCATTCACTCTGTTACCATCCAAAGCCCTGACGATTTCGACCCACTGTTCGCGGCGATGACGAGTGGAGATCGGCCCGAATCGTTGCTGGTCTTGGCCGATACCGTGACCGTGGCTAACCGACAGCGCACCGTCGAGTTCGCGGCAAGGAGCCGAGTGCCAGCGATCTACGAAGCGAGGGTATTTGTGGACGCCGGAGGCCTCATGTCGTACGGGGTGGACAATTCGGACCACTATCGACGGGCCACCGGCTACATCGACAAGATTCTCAAGGGTGCCAAGCCGGCCGACCTGCCCGTTGAGCAGCCGACGAAGTTCGAGTTGGTGATCAACCTCAAGACGGCCAAGGCCCTCGGGCTGACGATCCCGCAGTCCCTCCTGCAGCGGGCGGATCAGGTGATTGAATGAGCCCAACATGGCTCGTCGTCTGCTCCTGCAGCTGGGAGCGGGAGGCATCGTCTGCCTGGGCGCCACCGAGATAGCCGGCCAACACGCAAGGCATCCGACCGAGCCGGGGCTGAGCACGAGAAGCCGCTCGGTCAATAAGCGAGTTCGACTCGATCCGCCACCGCCGCTGTGACCAGGGCCAGCAGAGTGCCCGGAATCCTTTTCATCTTGTGAGCAACGAGAACATGCTCAGCTTCCTTGACCACGACTTCAACCTCGTCCCGCCCCTCAAGGATCGTCTTGCACCCAGGCACAACGTCTTTACACTTCAACACTTTCGCCATAGTTCGCACCTCGCTTTGGTGGCGCGGGGAATGCAAATAGGATCACGGACGAACGAGTCGATGAGTAAGCCGCAATCTCCGTGCCGCGAGCAGACGGTCGAAGTATCGGGCCGATACGAAGGACGCCGACGAAGGCAAGGTGTTTACTACCAAGTAAGATCTACGTGTTGTGCCCGTCTGGTCCGTCACGCCGAGGCGCCCGGCCTTCGCCCGAAGGGGAGGAGCCGCCCTCGTGAGGCTGCCCCTTCGGGCTCTAGACTTTTTCTGCTGCTGCCCCTGAAATGATCTGCCAGAACCGCGAAGCCGCGCTCATGTCGGAGGTAGTCTGAGCAGAGCCATCAGCGTCAGAAAGAAGACGTTGAAGCGCCTCCGCTTCTTGACGAACTCGCTCTAGCTCACCTTTCAGCGCAGCGTTCTCCTTGGCAAGGTCCATTATCTGGAGCATGGGCGCCCTCCCTTGCCCCAGACGAGCAAGACACGGGCCAGTAGCGAAACTATCAAATCAGGGAGAAGGAAGCGATATAGAGCAAGGCCGTGCCTACTCCGACCGGAGGTTTTTACACTGACACCTCCCAAAAACTTCCCTAGTCCATCTATGGGCCGCCCACGATCAGCCGCCAGCGCCCGTCAACCTCGCGTGAACCTCAGCCGTCCGCTTCTGTACCCTGCCACGCTAGCCGCTCCCGGCGCTCCCTGTGCTCCTGGGGCGTGGCATCAAGTTCCCGCTGGTAGTTCTCGATCAGGGCCGGCAGTTCGTTCTTCAGTTCCTCTTCCCAGGCTTGGCGCTCGCTGATGGGACGGGGCGTGGAGGAAGGTCAAGGTGAAGGAGTACAGGGTAAGGGAGAGAGGGTTCTACCTCGCCCGCTGGCGAGCAGAGGTAGGCTTCTTCTACCAGGCGCGGGGCGAGGCTGACCCTTCCGTGTTCCACCTTCTAGGTGGCGGTTGCCTCAGAGCCGCAGACTCCTCGCGCCAGATCACGTAGCACGCAGGATGCGCGCGACCGACTACACTAGGACCATCGACTTCGCGTTCCAGCGTCGGCGAGTCTATCGGAAGGTCGCACACGATACACGGGCGCCCAGTGCCACGGTGTATCGACGAGATGCCAGTCGCCGCGAACAAATCTCGCTTTGACAACCGGGCGCGGACCTGTTGTCTCAGTCCAGCGTCGGGCGGCTCGGGAATCATCGGGCTTTAGGCTTACCTAAGCGTGATGCTCTGAACCATCATTCCCTCTCCGTCATCGTTGCGCGTGTAGAGGATTGTGATCCGGTCGCCTGGATAAATCCCCTTAACGACCAGACCGGGGCTGAACGGAATGCTTGCGTTCCCAACGAGGTCAACCCGGTCCGCATGTAACTCTTCCAAAATAGCTACCATCGCCCCGGCCACCATGGACTCAAGGTGTTCCCTTGGGGACGGGAAATCTATTGGACTTTAGGTGGGGAGGCTCGAACGCGGCTGCCCCTTCGGGCTCTTCGCACTGTCTCAGTTCGGCATGTCGCGTCTCCAGCGAGCGCTCTGCTTGGAGTCCAAGACCGTCCTCAACGTGCTGATCGCCTGTTCTAGCTCAACCTCCGACCAGGCCGAGAACGCTTCCTTCGCCTCCTCGATTGAACACGTACACAACTTCACCGTAATCTTGCCGCACCGAATGCAGGGCATGACGTTTCCTCCTGCTCGTTGAATCAAAGTCCGTGGTTGCACCCGTATGCGCCTCTAACTTCCGGCCAACCTCGCCTCAATCTCCACTAGTTGCCATTCCAGCCGCTCAGTCGTGCCTTGTCTGGGCCGTGGCGTCAAACGGTACACCCGAGGCAAGATCAGACTCCGCGCGGGTCTACCTTGAAGGAGGGGGACTATCTGATTGTTGGGGGGGACTACCCTGCGCGACCTGCCAAGGAAACCTTGTCCGCGTAGGCCCGCCCGTTCTTCTCCGTGTACAGGACTTCGAGGATCACTCCGACCACGTGGTAGCAAGGCTCGCCGTCGCGAAGGAACAAGGTCCTGTCGGCTATCACAATCCGGTCCGCATACAACTCCCTGAGTGGGCCGAGGATCACCCCGTGAAGTGGGGAAGCGCTTAGGCCGGCTGTTGAGTCCATGGTGTGACCGAGCGTGCACAGTATCAGAAGGCTCAGGCGACATGCAACTTCCGAGCGCAGGGTTATGGTTGTAGAAGCCGCCCTGCTGGCGACGCCCCTTTTCGCGTAGTGCGCGAGACGGGGGCGGGGTGTTCCCCGGCATGAATACTAGATATGAGTGCTGACCCGCCTCACCGGAAAACGCAAACATCTCCCGTCACCCAGGCCGATTCTGCCACCCGCACGCGCGCTCCTTCCTACGTGAGGGCTGAGTGGAGTGCTCCCCAAAGTTCTGCTCACCGGGAGGAGCTTAGAGTCGCTGCCGCCCGGTAGTCGACCGGGCTCCGCATCCCGAGCGCCGAGTGGGGCGCCCCTGGCCGTTAATCCCCACCTTCCCGAGGCCTTCCGTCAAGGACTGCGTGACCTCGGTTACGTCGAGGGCCGCAACCTCGTGATTGAAATCCGATCTGCCGAGGGGAAGCTCGAGCGCCTCCCCGCTCTTGCGGCCGAACTGGTCGCGCTCAAGGTTGATGTCATCGTGGCCGGAGGCACACCCGCAGCCCTGGCCACCAAGCAAGGAAACAGGCGATGAGCGCCAGAGGATTGTCTAAGCCGCGGCTCGGCCGCATTGACGACGTCATGGCGCGTTGTGTCGAGCACCGGCATCTCCCTGCTCTCCTTCAGCATCTAGGGAGCGCGAGGCGTGTCGCCCGGCCTGTCGATCTCGAGGCGCATTGTTCGTCTATCCAGTGAAGAACAAACCAAGGAGGACACCATGGGAGCCAAGGGAGAAGCGTTCGCCAAGCAGTTCGAGGCGAAGGTGGAAGAGGCCACGGCTCTTCTCGAGAAGCTGAGCGATGCCGACTGGAAGAAGACGACG
>WNFG01000559.1_pt1 | contig 31135 bp, 27 predicted proteins | sample 5400431 | NCBI WGS metagenome assembly WNFG01 (sample SAMN13153346, study PRJNA577476) | soil metagenome | isolation source: 120 cm saprolite under Douglas fir tree site 2 hole 3 replicate 2 | place: USA:California | collected 2015-04-18 | reverse complement strand
CCCGGCCGCGTCATAGCCGACATAGGGATTGCGTCCGTAATTGCGCGCGTTCGGGTTGCCCGGGACGAGCACTTGGCCCTCCGGGAAGCGATGGCGAAAGCGATCGAACGATTCCAGCCGCGAAGCGATGAGCCGCAGGCGCCGCCCGGTCATGGCGCCGACGATCGCCTCGCCCGTGAATTGCTGCCACCAGCTTTCGGTCTGCCGGTCGTACATCACGAGATCCGAGTTCCGCAGCTTCCCGGTCGTTCCGAAATCGAGAACGCGGCCATCGACCGTCCGCTCGAACACGAGCGCGGCGTTGCACAGCGGGCAGTAGGTGACGACGACGGGCGTATCGCCGACGACGTCGTTTGCGATCTCGTGCCAGATCAGGACGCGCACCGGATAGGCGCGAGCATCCTGCCCGATGGACAGGGCGATCACCGGCTCCGTGTCGCCGAGCGCGGCGCTCCATCCCGTCGGCTTGCCGCCCGCCAGCCGCTCGAAGCGCGGCGCCTCAATCGCCGGAATTCCGTCCTTCGGAGGGCCGCCTGATCTGATGCCGGCGAACGGGACGGCGTGCTTGGAGAAATCCGTGCGCGGCCATTCCGAGCGCCAGCCGGTCGGATCGGCCAGCGCTGTGCCGAGGCCGGCATCGATCGCCGCGCCGAAGAGCGCGGTCAGCGTGATCAAGAGGTGGCGGATCGGTGGAGCCATCGCCGCCTCTCCAAGGGCTTAGGCCAACCGCAACCTAGCGCATGAGGGCTGGTCTGCGTCCGGTGGCAATGATCGAGCGCCAGTTCAGGAGATGGCGGCCGGCCCAGGCCGCCATCGCAGTGAGCACGCAGACCGCGCCGAGCTGCCAGACCAGCACCATCAGGCTCGCATCCTGCGGATGAAACAGGCGCAGACCGAAATTGCCGATCCCGGCGGCGGCCAATCCGCCCAGCGCCGTCGTCGCGTGCGGCGTCAGCGGGGCGCCGCGGCGAAGCATGACGGCCATCGCAATCGCAGGAATTGCGCCGACGAGCACGATTGCCGGGAAACAGAACCAGTCGAGCTCCAGCGACAGGCCATCGGGCCCGAACCGAATCCACTCCTGCACGCAGCCTTCCCCCAGGCTTGCCAGCCAGACGGCGGCCGGCAACGCCGGAAGCAGGAGAACCTTGCGATCGTACCCGGGAATGACCGTCGCGAAGGCCGCGGCGGCCGCGGCGATTCCGGTCGCCAGAGCGGCGGCTTGCTCGATCAGGAATTGCGACTCCGAAATCTTGGCGACCAGATCGCTCCGCGGCGAAACGACGAACACCACCAGGGCGACGTATGGGATCGCGATCGCCAACCATGCCGCCGTCCGGCGCCACGGATGCGCAAGCGGCCGCACCGGTCCATCTGCCTCCGCCAAATGCTCGATAAGCTTGCCGGTATCCATCGTGATCGGCTCTCGCCAGGCTTTGCCAAAAGATGCCGGGCGCAGCGCGCGGATCTTCGCCAAGCGCCTTCGCTGCGGCCTTCACGCCACGGCACCTCCTATGTTCGCTCCGGGGTCCGAAAAGGTTACGCCGGGGCCGGACGCCTTGCGAAACGCGAACAGGGGGCGGTCTTGTCAAATTGTCGAGCATTTTGCGGCCAGCAACCCCTTCTGAGCCGTAGATGCCGTTTCGTTGGCGGGAAACGCCTGTCGACAAAGTGCGGCGCAAACGGCGCCGTCGTGGTCAGTCGCCAGCACGCTGGCATCGTGCAACGGGTCGGACACGTGCTCGTGAATTAATCGAGCGTAACGTTTTCTCTCTCCGTTTCGAACTCGACGGCAAATGGGCAATCACGCTCATTGTTAAATCCGTTTGGAAGGAGACGTACCATGAAGACGCTCATCGTTGCCGCCGCATTCGCCACCGTGGCCGCCGCTCCGGCCTTCGCCCAGTCCACCAACTTTTGGTCATGGAAGGGTGCCTCCGCCGCTCCGGCCAGTGCCACGTCCGCCTACGCCTACGCTGGACCGCTCAACGGCTCCGGCCCCGTTGTTCTCAGGGAGCGGACCTATCCCCGCAACTGCAACGTTTCCCCGGCGAGCCCAGGGTACAGGAGTAACTGCAACTGAACTTCGATCGGCACACGCTCGTCGATACGAATCCATCCGCGGCTGAGCAGGATGCTCACCGTGAGCAGCAATGTGGAGATCGATCATGAAGACGCTTCTCGCTGCTCTGGCTTTCGCCACTCTCATCGCCGCGCCGCTATTCATGCAGTCCGCGAACGCGGCGCCGACCTTCAAGGGGTACCCGCTGAGCGTCTGGTACACGACTGACGGCTGGTAAGCGGCAATCGGCGCCCCGGCAAAGCGATGCGGCCGGCCCTCGGGCCGGCCGCCGGCGTGCTCGACCGCAAGTCACGGAATCGAAGCCTTGCCGCGGGTCGTTCCGACAAGCGAGCGCCAGTTCAGGAGGTAGCGACCTGCCCAGGCCGCGACGGCGGACAACACGAATACCGTGCCGAGCTGCCACACCAGCACCATCAGGCTGGCATCTTGCGGATGGAAGAGACGCAGCCCGAAATCTCCCAGCCCCGCCGCCGCCAATCCGCCGAGCGCGGCCGACAAATGCGGGGTCAACGGCGCGCCGCGCCGCAGCATGATCGCCATCACGATGGCCGGCGCCGCGCCGACGAGCACGATCGAAGGAAAGCAGATCCAATCGGGCCGCAGCGACAACCCATCCGGTCCGAGCTCGATCCAGTCCTGCAGGCAGCCTTGCCCGAGGCTCAGGAGCCACACCGTGAGCGGCACGACCGGAAAAAGAACGATCCTCCGGTCGAATCCGGGAATGGTCGTCGCCAAGGCCGCGGCCGCCGCGGTGGTGCCGGTCAGGAGTGCGGCGATCTGCTCGAGGAGAAAGCGCGGATCTCCGAGCTTCGCCGCCAAATCGGCTCTCGGCGGCATCGCCAGCACCACGACGGCGACATAGGGCGCCGCCAGCGCGAGCCAAATCGCGGTTCTGATCCAGGGGCGCGGGAGCGGCCGCACCGGCTCGCGGGTCTCCGCCAGATGCTCGATCAGCTTGTCGGTGTCCATGGTCGTCACTCTTTCGCCAGCGCCTTGCGCAGGGCGCTGATGGCGCGATGAATCGAAACCTTGAGGGCGCCCGCGCTCGTTCCGCTTGCTGCGGAAGCCTCCTTCAGCGACATCTCGCGCAACTTCAACATTTCGATTGCTTCGCGCTGTCCGCGCGGCAACTGCTGGATGGCCTGCCTCAGCGCCTCCGGGTCATGATACACGTCGCGATCGAAGTCGGCTGCCTCGTCGGAAACGAACACGGGCATCTCGCCGGTCTGCACCTCGTGTGCGGAGCGCCGCGCGTAACGCCGCGCACTGTCGGCCAAACGGTTCCGCGCAATCGCCATCAGCCACGGCATGAATGGCCGCTCCGGGTCGTAGGTCGCGCGGACGGCATGCAGGGAGAGGAGCACGTCCTGCACGAGATCCTCGATGTCGTCCGCGCCCAGGAATCGGCGCTGCCCGCGCAGAAAATTGCGCAGGCGCGGCGTGATCTCTTTCAACAATCGAGCATAAGCGCGGGCATCCCCGGCCTGTGCCGCCCGCATCAGGCCGCCGAATGGCTCGTCCTGCGGAACGTCTCCGGTCATCTCGTCTCTATCTTGCCGCGGCATTATCACGCGCCGTTGATCGTCGCCCCGGAACCTAACCTTTTTCGACGTCAACTCGAAGTCACCGTCGAGTGAGCGGAGGTGTCATCGGCCGGCCCCGTCGATGCCTGGCCGGCCTCCCTCGGGTCGGCACGTCGCAGTCGGAATCGTTTGGGCCGGACGTAACCTTTTCCGACCGCGCGGCGAATTTGGTAGCGTGCGAGCCATTTTGGCTCGATTGCGATTCGACGGAAGCCGCTCATGGGCGCCACGCTCGCCGGCATCGGCGCCTTTGTCCTCACCGGCTTCGACAAGGTCGTCGAAGCCTCTCTGACGAGTGCCATGCCGGACTGGCTGGTTACCGTGACGACGCGGCTGTGAAGTCACGTCAACGCAGGACCACGGGGGAAGGATCACGATGCCGTTTCTGCCATCGCTGCCAAAGGGTGCGAGCCTCCTGAATCTGTTCAAGGCATTCCCGGACACGAGCATACCTCTGATCCAATTTCATGAGGCGCTCTTGCGCGGGCCGTCCCCGTTCACGGAAGGCGAGCGCGAGCTGATCGCGACCTACGTGTCCGGATTGAATCGCTGCCGGTACTGCCATGGGGTCCACAGCGCGACCGCGGAGCTTCTGGGCATTCGGCATGAGCTGGTGGACAGCAAGATCGACATCGACACCGCCGCAGTCGATCCGAAGATGCGACCGGTCCTGCGCTACGCACGCAAGTTGACGCAGCAGCCGAGCAGTCTGACGCAAGCGGACGCCGACGCCATCTTTGCGGCGAGCTGGGAGGAGGCGGCCCTTTATTACACGGTCGCCGTTACGGCGCTCTTCAACTTCATGAATCGGCTTGTCGAGGGCATGGGAATCGAGCTCGATCCGAGCTACGTCAAACCGGCATCCGAGCGCTTGGCCAAGCGGGACTACCTGCCGCTGATAGACATGATTTCGAAATGAGGGTGCAAAGGCACCTTCATGAGGTCATCCGTCAGGTGGGCATTCGATTGGTGTGAGGTCTCGATGTCACGATCGCAATGGGTCCAGCCGGAGAATGAGGCGATGCCACGTCTGATAATTTCCGTGGTGACCATCTTATTCGTTGTATCATCTGCGTTGGCTGGATCCGTCAATCAACGGGACGGCTGGGTAGTGATCCATTCGAATCAGTCATATGCGGCGCTCGTTCAACGCTTGGACGCAGCGGTGAAGGCCGAGAATATGGGCCTCGTGACCTCGGCGAGCGCCTCCGAGGGAGCAAAAGCAGCAGGCATTGCGATTCCGGGTAATCGGATCGTTGGCGTATTCCGCAATGACTTTGCCAGGCGGATGCTCAGTGCGAGTACTTCTTCCGGGATCGAGGCGCCGATCCGATTTTACGTGACCGAAAATCCCGGCGGCGGGGCAACCCTGTCCTACAAGAAACCGAGCTTCGTGTTTGCACCGTACTTCGATGAAGGGGGAGACGTGCTCAAGGCATTAGCTGCCGAACTGGACGGAATCTTCGCAAGAATCGCGGATGCGGCAACGAAAGAAAAGTGACGCGAACGCAACCGAGAAACAATGAATTGTGTCGGCCTCGCCGGGGGCACATGAGCGGCGCACATGCCTATCTGGGTTATTAAGCGCTGGCGGGAGCGAACGCGTGAGCGGAGCCCGACAGCACCGCTCATCGTCGAGGTTCTGCCGATCGTCGTGGCCATTCCCCTTGACGCAAGACATATCGTTCCCACCGCGGTATTGACCCTGATGGTTGCGCCGTTCTTGATCGCGCTCGTTGTAGAGCCCTCGAATGGCTGCGAATAGGACTTTCCTCGAGTACTTGATTCGGCAGCTATTTCGAGGTCCGTTCACCGCCCTCGGCCGGGCGAGCCTGCTGGGCGACGCCGGATGTAACCTTTTCGCGCGCCGTCTCGAATACACTGCTGGCGAGCCCTACTCGGGCCTGCCAGAGGCGTCCGACCGGCTCTTGGCGAAAACCAAGGCCGGTCGCCCGCGGCTTGGCCTGCCTGCTCCCGCGGGTTGGTTTGGCCTGAGAGGGATACCGAACGCAGGCGCCCTGTCGTCCACCCACTCTCGGAGGATTCTTCAATGAGCAAACGCGTATTCATCGCCTCGGCGCTCGCAGCCGCGGTGGCCGCCCCGAGCTTGGTTTCCGCGCAGACCCCTGCGCCGGCACCAAGCTTCAAGGCCGAAAAGTGCTACGGACTTGCCAAGGCCGGCAAGAACGACTGCGCATCAACCGGCAACAACTCGTGTGCCGGCACGTCGAAGGTGAACGCCGATCCGAAGGCCTGGATCTACGTCCCTGAAGGCTACTGCGAGCGCATCGTCAGTGGGAGCAAGACGCCGAAAGCTTGATTACGGTTGAAGGAAGGGCGGCCATGATGATGTTGTCGAATCCGCGCGTGCTGATCGGTGCCGGCGTGGGTTTGAGACTGCCGCACCTAGCGGAAGTCGTGGCCGCCCGTCCGTCCGTGCCTTGGCTCGAAATTCACCCGGAAAATTTTCTTGCCAATCCACACGCAACCGAGCTTCTACTCGAAGCGCGCCGCGATTATCCGATTTCGGTACACACCGTCGGCATCTCGGTGGGCAGTGCCGGTGGGATCGATCATGTCCACCTTGAGCGCGTGCGCTTGCTCGTCGATATGCTCGATCCGGTTCTTGTCTCGGGTCATCTTGCGTGGTCGACCCATGATGGCGAATATCTCAACGATCTCTTGCCGCTGCCCTACGACGACGAAACGCTCAGGCTCGTCGTCAGGCATCTCGAGAAGGTCCAGGAGGCTCTGGGCCGACCCTATCTCCTGGAGAACCCGTCGAGCTATGTCGGCTTTGACTCATCGACGATGAGCGAGCTCGAATTCCTCCGTGAGCTCGTGCGCCGAACCGGATGCCGGCTGTTGTGCGACGTCAGTAACGTCTTTCTCAGCGGCCACAATATGGGTTACGACCCGTACTGGTACATCGACTGCTTGCCGGCCGAGGCGATCGGCGAGCTGCACCTGGGCGGCTTCACGGCAGAAGAGGAGGAATCCGAGCCAGGCGCCGAAATTCTCATCGATACCCACGCTGCCCGCATCGCCAAGCCCGTCTGGGACCTCTACGCCCACGCGGTGCGGCGCTTCGGTCAGAAGCCGACCTTGATCGAATGGGATAACGACATCCCATCGTTCGCCACGTTGCTATCCGAGGCCAGGCGCGCCGATGAGGTGGCGGCCGGGGCGCTAGCCGTGGAGCCCCGCCGTGCCCTCGTTGGCTGAGACGCAATTGCTGATCCGCCGAGCTGTCGTCGCTGGTGAGACCGCCAGCGTCGCGCCGCTGCTCGTTGGCGGACGCGACCCCGAACGGCGCCTCGCCATCCATCAGCGGCACTATGAATCGAGCCTGATGGCCGCGATCCAAACCAAATTCCCTGCGACCGCCTGGCTTGTCGGGACGCCATTTCTGGACGGGGCTGCGAGACAATTCGTCCAGCAACATGCGCCAGCCGCCCCCTGCATTGCGGAATATGGTGAAGAGTTCCCGCGCTTTATTGGTCAACGTCCCGGTGCTGCATGCGTGCCGTACCTTTGTTCATTCGCAGAACTCGAATGGCATCTGGGCCAAGTCGCAATTTCGGTCGACCGGCCCGCTCTCGACCTCGGGGCGTTCTCAACGTTCGAGGCCAATACCCTCATGGATACAGGCCTCATACTGCAAGCAGGGCTCCGGTATCTGTGTGCGTCATGGCCAGTCGACGACCTCATCCAGCTTTATCTGACCGACACCGCGCCCAACGAATATCGGCTCGCGCCTGCCCATGTCTGGCTCGAAGTGCACGGCGCACGCGGTGAATTCGACATTAATCGTCTCGATGCTGCAGAGTTTGTCTTCCGCGAAGCCATTCTGGGGGGCCAGGCGATCGGCGCTGCCGCAGCGTGCGCGCTCGACGCTGATGCCCAGTTCGACATCGCTCGCGCGTTTGCGACGCTTATCGCCAGCGGACGTGTCATCGGCACGATACGACCCGGACGAGGAGGCAAGCGATGACCGTCGCCGGCCATCCGATCGAATATGCCTCGAGTGCGCGCGCCTGGCTCGACAGTGCGCGCACGTGGCTCGCGCGGTTCCCTCTCTGCCTCATCCAGCTTGCGATGCGGATCGCAGTCGGAGCGGTGTTCTTGAATTCCGGATTGCTCAAGATCAATTCTTGGGAATTTGCGATCAAGCTGTTCCAAGACGAGTATAAGGTGCCGTTGCTAGACCCCGTATGGGCGGCCCGTCTCGCCACGTTCAATGAGCTGACGTTCTCCGTTCTCCTGATCGTCGGCGGGGCGACGCGTATTGCCACATTGCCGCTGCTCGGGATGATCGCGGTGATCCAGACATTCGTTTATCCACAAGCATGGACCGAACACCTGCTCTGGGCTTCGATTCTCGCCTTTCTGCTTTCCCGCGGCCCGGGCGAGTTGTCGCTCGATCATCTGGTCGGCCGGTGGATCCTGAAGCAGGGACGGGTACCGGTCGTGCGGATGCCGATCGATCGAGAATAATGCGCTAAGTCCGCGACGCGTTAATTGCGGCCGCGCAGCCGCTCCAGGATCGAGCCCGAGGCGAAGCCGTCGGGGATCGCGCCGACCGAGGCCTGGAACTGGCGCAGCGCATTGCGGGTCTTGCCGCCGAGACGGCCGTCGGGCTCGCCCACGTCGAAGCCGCGTTGCGCCAGGTGCTGCTGCAGCTCGAAGCGCTCCGCTCGCGTGAGCACGCGCTCGTGGCGCGGCCAGGGCTGCGCGAACGGCTCGCCGCCGCGCAGGCGGTCGGCAAGATGCCCGATGGCGAGCGCATAGGCCTCGGCCGGGTTGTATTTCATGATCACGCGGAAATTCTGCAGCATCAGGAAGCCCGGCCCCTGCGCGCCGGCCGGAACCAGCAGATAGGCCTTGTCGTCGGCGCGCGGGAAAGCCTTGCCGCCGGCGCGACGGATGCCGGCGCGTTCCCACTCGCGCATCGTCATCGTGCGCGAGCGATCGGCGAGCAGGAAGTCGAAGCCGTTCGGCACCACCACTTCGTAGCCCCAGGTCTGGCCGGCCACCCAGCCGTCCTTCTTGAGGTTGTTGGCGGTCGAGGCGACGACGTCGGGCACGGAATCGACGACATCGCGGCGGCCGTCGCCGTCGAAATCGACGGCGTAGCGCTTGAACGAGGTCGGCATGAACTGGGTCGGTCCGAACGCGCCCGCCCACGAACCCGTGAGATGCTCCGCGCGCACGTCGCCGCGCGCGAGGATTTCCAGCGCGGAGAGAAACTCCTCGCGGAAATAATCCTGGCGGCGGCCGATGCAGGCGAGCGTTGCCGTCGAACGGAGCACCGAGCGGTCGCCGATCTGAGTGCCGTAGTTGGATTCAACGCCCCAGATCGCCACGATGAAGTGACGGTCGACGGCATAGGCCTTCTCGACCGCGTCGAAGGTCGCGCGATGTCGTGCCAGGATGGCGCGGCCGTTCTGGATGCGGTCCTCGCTCACCAGAAGATCGAGATAATCCCAGATCGATTTCGTGAACTCGGGCTGGGCATCGAGCAGATCCATGATGCGCAGGTCGGGCGTGAGGCCGGCGACATTGGCATTGAAGATTGCGCGCGACACCCCGCGCCGCTCGGCCAGCGGCTCGAGCGCGGCGAGGCAGCGGCCGAAATTGGCGGCGGCGCCGCGGATCGCCTCCGCCGTCATCAGCGGATGGCCGGAGGCACCCGATTCGCCGCTCCATTCCGGCGTCGTCGCGGCGGCGGCGGGCGGGATGGTGCCGGTGGTCGCGTTCGGACGGTTGAACAATGTGCGGATGTCGAAGCCCTGGCCGAGCACCGGGGCGGTCAAGGCGGCGGTCGTCACCGCCACCGCGCCGAGGAAAGGAATCGATCGGGCAAGTTTCGCCATCGTGCTGCTCTCGGGGTCGCTTGAGGCCTGCCCGGCCATGGGGAACCTAGATGGTTGCGGGACCGTTAACGTGGGATGCGCGCGCCATTCCGCCATGTCGGCCCCGCCGGCAATCGGCTAGGATCGTTCGGCCCGTGGCCGTTCCCTTGCCCGCGGCGCCGCCTGTCTTTACACGTCGAAACTTCGGCAATACCGAGACAAACGGACGCATGACTTTCCCCGGTCCGGCGCGATCATGAAACCCATCCGCAAGGCTGTTTTCCCGGTTGCCGGGCTCGGTACCCGGTTCCTGCCGGCGACCAAGGCAATGCCGAAGGAGATGCTGCCGGTGGTCGACCGGCCGCTGATCCAGCACGTGGTCGACGAGGCGCGCGAGGCCGGCATCGAGCATTTCATCTTCGTCACCGGCCGCAACAAGGGCGTCATCGAGGACCACTTCGACCGCCAGTTCGAGCTCGAGCACACGCTCACCGAGCGGCAGCGGCGCGCCGATCTCGAGGCCCTGGCGCAGGACCTCCCGGGACCCGGCACCGCGAGCTTCACGCGCCAGCAGCAGCCGCTCGGCCTGGGCCACGCGGTGTGGTGCGCGCGCGAGCTCGTGGGCCACGAGCCGTTCGCGCTGCTCCTCCCCGACGTGCTGGTGCAGCACAATCGCGGCTGCCTCGGGCAGATGATCGACGCGGGGCGCGAGGTTCCCGACGGCGCCAACATCGTCGCGGTCGAGGAGGCGTCGCTCGAGAGCATCCACATGTACGGGGTGGTCGGCGTCGGCGAGCACGTCGGTGATCATGGTGGCAAGCTGTTCTTGCTCACGGAGATGGTGGAGAAGCCGCCGCGCGATGAGGCGCCGTCGAACCTGATCATCACCGGCCGCTATATCCTGCAGCCGGAAATCTTCGACATTCTGGCGGCCGAGAAGCGCGGCACCGGCGACGAGATCCAGCTCACCGACGCCATGATCGAGCTCGCCCGGGCGCAGCCGTTCTACGGGCTCAAGTTCGAGGGCAGGAGCTTCGACTGCGGCTCCAAGGTCGGGTTCCTCGCGGCCAACGTGGCCTATGCGCTCGAACGCCGCGACATCGCGCCGGCGATGCGCGCGGAGCTCAAGCGGCTCTTGGGCGAGAGCTAACGCTGCAAGCGCAGCCCGACCAGCCAGATATGGGCGACGTAATCGTTGCCCGGGATGTTGGAGCGCCGCCAATCCTGGCGGTACTCGCCCTTGAGCTGCAGCTCCCGCGAGAGATAGTAGGCGAGCGCGGTCGAGACGATGTAACGATGGTCCACTCGCGGCGAGCCGACGTAATCGTCGACCCCGCGCGTGAACTTGAGGGTGGCGATCAGCCAGCGCCGGAAGGCGTGATTGACCTCCGCGGTGATGTCGCGCATGAATGCGCCGGAGACGTTGGGCAGGGTCGTTTCCGCGACCCCCGTCGATGCGCCCAGCCTGAAGGTGGTGAGAGCGCTCGCGAGCCACACCAGCGAGCCATCGGTGGTCCAGCCGCGGATGTTTTCCAGCATCGGATCCCTGTAGTTGCGCGCCAGATAGCCGAAGGCGACTTCGCCGACGAGCTTGCGGGACATTTCGAACGTCGTCCCGGCCTTGCCGCTGAGGCCATCGGAGCTGCGATTGTTGCCGCCCGCGTCGACCAGAAGGTCGTAGGCGCGCCGTTCGGCGCCGGCCTCGACGAACGGCTTGATGCCGGGCGTCACCTCGTAGCCCGTGCGCAGCTGGGTGAAGTAGCGGTTGAAGTTGCGTCCGTCATTGCTGGCGGTGGTGCCGTCGGTGAACAGCGAGTCGTTGTAGGTGGTGCGGTCGAAGCTCTCTTTGAGCGTGACGTCGAGCCGGTTGAAGCGCTGGGCGATGCCGGCGGTGCCGCCCTCGGTCATGGCGAACGGCAGGCGGGCGAGGCCGGCCTGGATGTTCGGGCTGCCCGGCCGGTCGGTGAACAGCAGATAACGGCCTTCGAGATCGACGCGGGTATTGCCGGTGACGTCGATGCGCCCGTTGACCCGGGCGGCGAGGTCCGGACGGTCGAGGGAATGCAGCGTGTCGTAGGTGATGTAGGAGCCGCGCAGGCTGGCGGCGAGCTCGTGGCGCTCCCAGTTCGAATTGGCCAGCACCTCGGTCGCATACAGGTTGAACCAGGAGCTGGCCTTCGGCGGTGTCGCGTTGCGTTCGGGGTTGTTGTCGAAGCCGCGGGTATAGTCGACCGCCGGGCGAATGTTGAAGGCCCCGACCTGGATGCCGAGCGGATCGAACGGCTTTTCTTCCGGCGGCGGGCGGCGGAACGGCGGGATCGTGGCAATGGTCGCGATGTCGCCGTCGGGCGCGGCTGGCGGCGCGCCGGCTCGGCTGCGGATCAGCGTTCGAGGCGAGAGCGGCGCCGATGCCGGCTGCAGCCGTTTCGGCGACGGCGGCGGGTCGGCCCCTGGCGCGGCATCGGCCTTGGGCGAGGCGTCGGCTCTGCGCGTGGCATCGGGACTCGCGGTGGCGTCCTTGGGTCGGGGCGACAGATCGGCCGGGCCGCCCGGCTTCGCCGGCTGGGCGGACTTGCGCTTGCGGGCATTGGTCGAATCGAAGCCGGTCGCGCCGGCGCCGAAGGCCGGACGATAGCTGAAGCTCGGCAGCCGTCGCAGGCGATCCTCTCCCGGTCGCGCGGCGCGAAAGCGCGGCGGGGTGCGGGGATCGCCGTCGAAGGCCGGATTCATCAGGAACGAATCCGGATCGGTCGTCGCGCCGGTCGCTGCCGCGGTTGCTGGGCGGCTCGCCGGCTCCGCATGCGCCTGGCCTGCCAGCAGGAGCGCCGCCGCCACCACGCCGGCACGGAGCGGCGCTGCGAAGCACGATCGGCGGCGGGGCTGCACGGCAAATCCTCGGCTCACGACCAGTCGCGCTTTCTCAAGCCTCGCCCCGCGCCACGCCAACAAACGCTCTCGAAATCAAAGAGTTGGTCTTGCCCGGGCCGGCGACGACCGCCCGCGGCCGGGGCGCGCGCCCGACTTTGGTTAATGAAGCTAAAACGGATATGGTTAACGACCCGTTGACCGATCGTCGGCGGGCGGTTTCCATGCTATTCGATACCCTCCCGGGGGAGGCTCAATCCCGATCAACCCGTGATGTCGAAGCCGCAGAGCACCGAACGACCGTCGAGCTCCCGCGCCCGCGATCTGATCGCCTCGGCGGTCCGAACGCTCGAGGCGGAGGCGAGCGGTATCGGCACGCTCTCGGCCGCCATCCATGACGGGCTCGGCCGCGCCTTCACCGCCGCCGTCGACATGATTCATGGGGCGCGCGGCCGGCTGATCGTCACCGGCATGGGCAAGTCCGGCCATGTCGGTCGCAAGGTTGCGGCGACTTTCGCGTCGACCGGCACGCCCGCCTTCTTCGTCCACCCGGGGGAAGCAAGTCACGGCGATCTCGGCATGATCACGCCCGACGACGTGATCATGGCGCTGTCGTGGTCGGGCGAGACCGTGGAGCTCAAGAATCTGATCGACTATTCGCGCCGGTTCCGCATCGGGCTCATCGCCGTCACCGCCGCCGCTGACAGCACGCTCGGACGCGCGGCCGACGTTCTGCTCACGCTGCCGCCGGCGCGCGAGGCCTGCCCGCACAACCTCGCTCCCACCACCTCGACCCTGATGCAGGCCGCGCTCGGCGACGCGCTCGCGGTCGCGCTCCTGGAGAGCCGGGGCTTCACCGCGGTCGACTTCGGACGGTTTCATCCCGGCGGGCGGCTCGGCGCCATGCTCAAGCTGGTGCGCGACATCATGCATACCGGCGGCGAGATCCCGCTCGCCCCACTCGGCAGCCGCATGTCGGACGCCATCGCCGAAATGACCGCCAAGACCTTCGGCTGCGTCGGCATCGTCGACCGGCACGGAAGCCTCGTGGGCATCATCACCGACGGCGACCTGCGGCGCCATTTGGGCGTTGCCGACGTGCTCGAGCTCGAGGTCGAGGCGGTCATGACCCGCGGGCCGAAGACGGTGCGTCCCGATCAGCTCGCGAGCGAAGCCTTGGAAATCATCAATTCATCGAAAATCTCGGCGCTGATCGTCACCGAGGCGGACAAGCCGGTCGGCATCGTGCACTTCCACGATCTCCTGCGGGCCGGAGTGGCCTGATCGGAGGACGGACGACAGACGTCAGATGCCAAACGATTGAGTGATCCGTCGTCTGTCATCGTCATCCGTCGTCCGTCTTTTGGACCCAGCCCTTGAGCTCGCGCAGAGCGAGCTCCGAAATGACCCGCATGCCGGCGGCGCTGTCGTTGAGGCACGGGATCGCCGCGAAATTCTTGCCGCCGTAGCGCTTGAAGACGTGGGCGTTCGCGACCGCGATCTCCTCGAGCGTCTCGAGGCAGTCGGCGGAGAAGCCGGGCGTGATCACCGCGATGTTCCTCGTGCCGTCGCGGGCGAGCCGCCGCACGGTGCGGTCGGTCGCGGGCTCGAGCCACTTGGTGCGGCCAAAGCGCGATTGGAACGTCAGGATCAGCCGGGACTCGTCGAGCGCGAGCGCGGCGCGCAGGAGCCGCATGGTCTCGAGGCACTGGGCATAATAAGGGTCGCCCTGGTCGACATAGGCCTGGGGCACGCCGTGAAACGACGCCAGCATGACGTCGGGCGTGAAGTCGAGCTTGGCGAGCGCCGCACGAGTCGCGGACGCCACCGCCTCGACATAGACCGTGTCGTTGTAGTAGGGCGGCGCGATGCGCAGAGCCGGCTGAAAGCGCATGCGGGCAAGTACGCGAAAGACCTCGTCGCCGGTCGTCGCCGTCGTCGCCGCGCAATATTGCGGGTAGAGCGGCATGACGAGGACGCGCTCGCAGCCCCCCGCCACGAGCGCTTCGAGCCGCGAGGCGATCGCGGGCTCGCCGTAGCGCATCGCCCAGTCGACCGCGAGGTGCGGCCGCGACGGCCCGAGCATCACGGCGAGCTTTTCGGCTTGCGAGCGGGTGATGGTCTTGAGCGGGGATTCGTTCTTCTCCCGGTTCCAGATCTTGGCGTAGCTGCGCGCCTTCCGGTGCGGCCGGACGCGCAGGATGGCGCCGTTGAGGACGAGCTGCCACAGCGGGCCCTGGTCCTCGATCACCCGCGGATCGGTGAGAAATTGCTTGAGATAGCGGCGCACCGCGGCGGCATTGGCCGCCTCCGGCGTCCCGAGATTGACGAGCAGCACGGCGACCTTGGCGGCCGGTGCGGGTTTCGCGGCGGGCGGCACGGCTTTGGCTGCGGATGAGACTTCGTTCATGGCGGCCAGTTTATGCGATAGCGGCTCGCCTTGCATGCGTGCCAATGTGTGCAATGAATCGAGATCGATTGGTCGATCTTGCCAGGGTAGTCGGGGACGCCGAGGGAGGCTCTCGACGTAAACGTGTTACAGTCTGCCTGTTGACTCTCCAGGTTGCACCCTTCACCATGCTGTTTCTGAAGCAGGATCGCCGGCGCGACGATAGAGCAGCGGCGAGAATACTCTACGGCGCTCTTTTGCTTTGACAGCGGAGCCAGAACCAAAGGAAGCAAGGAATCGATCATCATGGCTGCGGAGCCAAGAGTTTTTGTCGCGTCGTCGAGGGAAGCACAACGTCTGGCCGAGGCGGTACAGCAAAACCTGAGGGGCGCGGAAGTCACGGTTTGGAATCAGGACGCGCTCCAGATCGGGCATGTCACCGTTGACGAGCTGTGCCGGAACCTGGCACGTTCCGATTTTGGTGTGTTTGTTCTCGATCCGGACGACATCATAAATATTCGTGGAGAGGAGCAGCTGGCGGCCCGCGACAATGTCATTTTGGAGCTGGGTATTTTTATCGGCCGGCTCGGCAAGGAACGAAGCTTCATCATTCGGCCGCAAAATTTGAAAATGCGGCTTCCCACTGACTTGCTTGGCGTCATTACCGGAGAGTACGACCGAGACCGGTCCAAACGAGAACCGGCTGCGGCATTGGGGGCAGCGTGCACTCAGATCGGCGACGCCATCAGGCGGCAACATGGGATCATGACGACAGGCTTGAACACAACGATCACGGACGCCCTGGAGACGATCTGCCGTACAATGACTGCTCCCATCACGCCCGAGCAGGCGAGCCTCCGGGCCTTCATTTTCCGGAAGGAGGGGAATGAGCTGGTTTGCCGACATTTCTGGGATCCGTACGAGTCGGAGGAGTACATCGGAACGACCCGGTTCCGAATTGACGAGGAGACCGCCGCAAAAGTGGTCGTCGTACGCTGTTTTCTCGACAAGGCTATGCGAAGACCCCAGGAGGACGCGACGGATCAGTCTCCCGTTGAGCCCCTTCCGAAAAACTTCGAGGGCGTCAAAGGAAACATCAAATCATCATTGACCTATGTTCTTGCGGCCCCAATTCGGGGTGAAGATGACAGCATCTGGGGCGTCGTGGATTTTGACGCCTCCAACGACATGGGAAAGAAGCTTTTGCAAGAAAGAGCCTCCAGCGCCGTCATGTTGCGTTTAGCAAAGCATCTTTCGCCGATTCTCGCACGTTAAACCAGTAGCTTACGGCGAGTCACTGGAAGCCGGGATCGACCTGAGATAACGCCATCGGATGATGGCTGGATGCATGCTCGCCTTGCAATAAATACGACCGATGCTGATTTCAGGAGCTCGTGACGGCACTCGTGACAGCCTCAGGGAGGATTCTATTTTCCCGTTGCAGTGCCAAATTGGAAACTCAGGAACCGGAACCGCGGCTGGAACGCGATCGTAACGGATTGCGTCCGCGCCAAATTGCTTCTCCGCGGAGTTTGCCAACGCGTCACCAGCGCCGTTCAAATAAGATTCGCAAAAAAGAAGAAAGTGCTCACGGCGCTGGATGCGCCTTGCAAGCTCATGACGAGGCGACTTCCTATTGGAGTCGGCCCTTCTCATGGCAGAAAGGATTTCGAGGTCCGACGTCTGCAGATGCTTTCGTAGATTCGTAGAGAATCGTCCGCCAGGAAGCCACGTTTTCAAAAAGTCTCTCAAATGAATGTCGTAGATTCTTCGAGTCGGATGGAAATAGACGTGTTTGAACATCGACTCTCGCGCGACCATGAGCTTCTCGGAAGTCTCCAGCGCGCTCGCCTCCACTCCGAGGGCAAGCTTGTCTGCGCCGCCGTGCTCGACCGGAAGTATTCTCAGCGATTTTATCAGCCGGTGACAATCAAAAAACCCGAATTGAACTCCCAGATGATACGAGTCGCGCAAAAGATAGTCCATTCTGTCGGCGCCGAAGGCCTCGCCGCTTATGATTTGTGCCAGGATCGCTTCCCAAGTGGTCTGCTCTCGTGCGCCGACCGCTTTCTCGCCGATCGCAAGCCTTACGATGTCGTCGGCTAGGAGGGGCGGGGTCATCGCCGACCAGATCTTCCGCATGCTGGGACTGTGGATAATATCTCGGGTCAGCTGCTCGTGGTCATATCCGTCCGGCAGCAACTCTTCTGCCGCATGAGAAAAAGGCAGGTGACCGAGATCATGGCAAAGGGCCGCCGTTCTCAACAGGGATTTCCAGTACTGTTTTGACCCCCTGTCAGGAATTATTTTTCGTACATTGTTGTCGACCAGATTAGCGTCGTCGGTGACAACGTCAAAAATCCGCGATGCGAGCTCCATAACTCCGATTGAGTGTTCGAATCGCTTATGCGTGGCGCCCGGGAAAACGAGATATGTCAGGGCAAGCTGGTGAATGTGCCGGAGTCTTTGGAAAAATTGCGAATCGATCACCTTCAGCTCACCGGCCGTTACGGAGATTGCCGTGTGAATTGGGTCGCGAAACTCATGAACCTGTCGCATGCCGCCCACCAGCCGAAAATGCCAATGCCCCCGACTTTTTAGATGCTAATCATTCTTGCCGCTAAATTCGCCGGCGAGGTAGTTGCGCGAGCGTGCGGCCTCGAGTGCCGCGGTCATCGCGATGGCCATTGCTCTCGATCACCGTGCAGGACCGGGTAAGCCCAGGGCCGATGTTCCTGCTCGGTCCTTCACATTATAAGGCGCGGTCAAAAGGGATTCGACGCAGGGCTCCTTTGATCTCCGCCATAAGTCTCGCCAAGCAAGCCCGACCGGCCCGCTTCTCATAAGAAGGCTCGCCTCGCAATTTTGATTGTATCAGGTAATGCACGCAATTAAGAGGAGTCTGGTCCGCTCGAGTTGCCAGCATGCTAAGGACGCAATGTTTCGCGCCACCGCCGGAGTCCGCAGTGCTCCCCACGATGTCCGCCATTCGCCGTCTCGCCGTCCTGGTCGTCGCCGTGCTGCTCGCCGGATCGGCCGGCGCGGAAACCACGCGCATCACCTTCGTCCTCGTCAATGACATCTATTTGATGGCGGACGAGCTGATGCCCGACGGGCAGCGCCGCGGCGGGTTCGCGCGGCTCGCGGCCGTGGTCAAGGCCGAGCGCGCCCGGGCGGCGAGCAACGGCGGCCATGTGATCTTCGCCCACGGCGGCGATACGCTCTCGCCCTCGCTGATGTCCGGAATCGACCACGGTGCGCACATCATCACCCTCACCAACCTGATTCCTCCCGACATTTTCGCGCCCGGCAACCACGAATTCGATTTCGGCAAGGCGACCTTCCTGCAGCGCATGGCGGAGGCGAAGTTCCCGATCTATGCCGCAAACCTGCGCGGCCCCGACGGCCGGCCGCTGCCGAATATGAAGGACCGCTCGCTGATGACCGTCGGCGGCGTGCGCATCGGGCTCACCGGCGCGACCTACGACGACAGCGCCCGCGCCTCCGATCCGGAAGACTTGCGATTCTTGCCGACGGTCGCGACGATGAAGGAGCAGGCCGGGATGCTGCGCGAGGAGGGGGCCGATTTCGTCGTCGTCGTCACGCATGCCAGCCGCGAGCAGGGCTACGAGATTTTCGACAGCCGCGCGGCCGATCTGGTGCTCACCGGCCACACCCACGATCTCTTCATCAACTACGACGGCCGCACCGCCATGGTCGAATCGAACTACGATGCCCATTACGTGACCGCGATCGACGTCGCCATCGACGTGAAGGAGGCGGACGGACGGCGCAGCGTGACCTGGTGGCCGCAGTTCCGGGTCATCGACACGGCGACGGTGACGCCCGATCCCGAGGTCGCGGCGGTGGTCGCGACCTTCGAGCAGCAGCTGAGCAAGCAGCTCGACGCGCCGATCGGCAGCACCGCGGTCGAGCTCGACAGCCGCACCGCCACGGTGCGCACCGGCGAGGCCGCGATCGGCGATCTCATCGCCGATGCGATGCGCTGGTCCGCGCAGACCGACGCGGCGGTGACCAATGGCGGCGGCATCCGCGGCGGCAAGATCTATCCGCCGGGCGCGACCATCACCCGGCGCGACATTCTCGCCGAGCTGCCGTTCGGCAATCGTCTCGTCACGATCGACATCAACGGCCGCGATCTCGCGGCCGCGATCGAGAACGGCCTTTCGGAACTGCCCAATGCCGCCGGCCGCTTTCCGCAAGTCTCCGGCCTCAAGATCGAGGCCGATGCGAGCCGTCCCGCCGGACACCGCGTCACATCGATCAAGGTCGGCGATGCGCCGCTCGACGCGGGCAAGACCTACAGCGTCGCCATCAACGACTTCCTGGCGCACGGCGGCGACGGCTATGCCAATTTTCGCGACGCCAAGAAGGTCCTTCCCGTCGACGATTCCCCGCTGCTCGCGAATGAGGTGATGGATTATATCCAGAGCGTCGGCACGGTGCGCACCGGCGTCGACCGGCGCATCGTGGTGAAATGATCACGCCACCGGCCGCTCGTCGGCGATCACCTTGCCGTCGTTGGGGAGGCTCCCCGGCGCGACGAGCTTCACCTCGCCGCGCAGCTTGGTGGCGGATTGCAGCGTCGCCGCGACCGCGTCCCGCAGGGCGTCGTTCGGCCTCGCGCATTCCGCCAGCAAGGTCATCGCGTCCTGCTCGCCCGCGCGCGCGACGGCGAGCCGCAGCCGGCCGAGCTCGGGGTGACGGCGGCCGACTTCGGCGATCTGCGCCGGATGCACGAACATGCCCTTGACCTTGGCGCTCTGGTCGGCGCGGCCCATCCAGCCCCGGATCCGCATGTTGGTGCGCCCGCAGGGCGACGGCCCCGGCAACACCGCCGAGAGGTCGCCGGTCGCCAGCCGGATCATCGGATAATCCGGGTTGAAGGCGGTGACCACGACCTCGCCGACCTCGCCGGCCGCGACCGGATCGCCGGTGCCGGGCCGCACGATCTCGACGAGCACGGTCTCGTTGACGATCATTCCTTCGCGCGCCTCGCTCTCGTAGGCGATGACGCCGACGTCGGCGGTGGCGTAGCACTGCAGGACTTGAACGCCGCGCGCGGCCAATTCCTGGCGCAGCGAATTCGGCAGCGCCGCCCCGGAGACGAGCCCGCGCGCGAGCGAGGAGGCGTCCTTGCCCGATTTCGCCGCGGCGTCGAGCAGGACCTTGAGAAAGTCCGGCGTGCCGACATAGCCGCTCGGCTTGAAATGCGCGATCGCCTCGAGTTGCTGCTCGGTATTGCCGGTGCCGGCGGGAATCACCGCGCAGCCCAAGGCATGGGCGCCCGACTCCATGATGAAGCCGCCCGGGGTGAGGTGATAGGAGAAGGAATTGTGCACGACCTCGCCCGGCCGGAAGCTGGCGGCGAACAGCGCGCGCGCCGCCCCCCAGGAATCCTCGCCCGCGCCTTCCGGCTCGAAGATCGGGCCGGGCGACATCAACAGCCGCCGCAGCTTCCCTGGTGGCGTGACGTTCAGGCCGCCGAACGGCGGATGCGCCTTCTGCAGCTCGACGAGGGCGGACTTGCGCAACACCGGCAGCTTCGCGAGCGCCGCGCGCGAGGTCACCGCGCGCGGATCGATGCCGGCTAGCTTTCCGGCCCAGCCCGGCGCGCCCGCGGCAAGCGCCAGGAAGTCGGGCAGGCGACGGAAGACGTCGCGCTCGCGCTCATCGGGATCGCGGGTTTCGAGCGGGTCATAGTGATGGTCGGGCATGTCACGCCAGCCAGCGCTTGCGTCGCCGGTAATGCTTGCTCTCGCGGAACGACTTGCGCCGGCCCTCGGCGATGCCGAGATAGAATTCCTTCACGTCCTCGTTCTCGGAGAGCGACTTGGCCTCGCCGTCGAGCACCACGCGGCCGTTCTCCAGCACGTAGCCGTAGCGGGCATATTTCAGCGCCATACGGGTGTTCTGCTCGGCGAGCAGGAACGAGACTCCTTCCTTGGCATTGAGATCGCCGACGATCGCGAAAATCTCCTCGACCAGCTGCGGGGCGAGCCCCATCGACGGCTCGTCCAGCAGGATCATCTTCGGCCGCGACATCAAGGCGCGGCCGATCGCGCACATCTGCTGCTCGCCGCCCGAGATGTAGCCGGCGGTCGAGCCGCGGCGCTCCTTGAGGCGCGGGAAATAGTCGAAGACGAGATCGAGGTCGCGGCGGACGGCCGCCTGACCGTCGCGGCGCGTGAAGGCGCCGGTGAGCAGGTTCTCCTCGACCGAGAGATGGGCGAAGCAATGGCGCCCTTCCATCACCTGGATGCAGCCGCGCCGCACCAGCTCGTTCGGCGAGCGCGCATGCACCTCCTCGCCGTCGAACAGGATCGAGCCCTTGGTCACCTCGCCGCGCTCGGCGGACAGAAGGTTGGAAATCGCCTTCAGCGTGGTCGATTTGCCGGCGCCGTTCGCCCCCAGGAGCGCCACGATCTCGCCTTTGGCAACCTTGAGCGACACCCCCTTGAGCACGAGGATGACGTGGTCATAGACGACCTCGATATTGTTGACGGAAAGGATCGCGGCGGCGGCCGCCGCAGCCGCGCCGTTGCCGGAAGAGGGCGCTGCCGCCCCCTTCTCCTCGCGATCGGCCGGTTCCGGCATCAGTTGGTCATCAGGCAGCCCGGCGTGATCTTCTTCTCGGCCGCGTATTTGGCGGCCGCCTCTTTGACCATCGGAGCGATCACGCTGTCGTCGCTCTCATACCAATCGGAGGTGATCTTCCAGTTCTTGCCGTCCCAGGCCTGGATGCGGCCGGTGCGCGCGCCTTCATGATCCGCGCATGATAGTTTGACCGGCTTGACCTCGCCCTCGAAGCCAAGCTGCTTGATGCGGTCAGCGGTCAGATCGAGGTTTTCCAGGCCCCAGCGTACCTGCTCGCCGGTGAGCGGCTTCTTGCCGAACTTGCCTTGCGCCGCGCGGATCGCCTCGACCCCGAGCATGGCATTGATCAGGCCGCGGATGTACAGGATCTCGCCGGTCTCCTCCCATTTCGCGGTCCCTTGGCCTTTGTCGTAGACGTGCTTCTTGAGATCTTCGTGCAGCTTGAATTGACCGGAGGTGTGCTGCAGCGTGACCGAGTTGTAGCCCTTGGCGCCGTCCTCGGCCGGACGCACGTCCTGCTCGGCGCCCGACCACCACACGCCGTACATCTTCTCGCGCGAATAGCCGACGGCGACCGCTTCCTTGATGGCGGTCGAGTTCATCACTCCCCAACCCCACAGCAGCACGTAGTCCGGGCGATTCTGCCGGATCTGCAGCCAGGTCGCCTTCTGCTCGATGCCGGGATGGGTGACCGGCAGGAACAGGGTCTCGAATCCGTGCATCTGCGCGCGCTTCTGCAGGAGCGCGATCGGCTCCTTGCCGTACGGCGAGTCGTGGTAGATGAGCGCGATCTTCTTGCCCTTGAGCTTGTCGAACCCGCCTTCCTTCTTGGCGATGTGCTGCAGGAGAATGTCGGCCGCGGTCCAGTAGGTGCCGAGCAGCGGGAAGTTCCATTGGAATACCGAGCCGTCGCGCGACTCCGAGCGGCCGTAGCCCATGGAGATGATCGGGATCTTGTCGACCGGCGCCTTCTCGGTGAGGGCAAAGGTGATGCCGGTCGACAGCGGGATGACGTAGGCGGCGCCGGTCGGACCTCTGCCCTTCAGGCGCTCGTAGCATTCGACGCCGCGGTCCGTGGCATAGCCGGTGTCGCATTCCTCGAATACGATCTTGACGCCGTTGATGCCGTCGTCGCGTTCGTTGACGAGCTTGTAGTAGTCGGCAACGCCGTTGGCGAACGGGATGCCGTTCGGCGCATAGGCGCCGCTCCGATACACCAGGTTGGGGATGAACTGCTCGTTCTGCGCCAGCGCCGGTGCAGCCGTCGCCGCCGCGCCGAGCAGCGCCGCGAGCACGATCCCGATCGGTCTGCCAGTTCCGTTCATCGGCTTTCCTCCATCGATAACGCCGGGCGGTCCGTGCCGGACCAGCCGGGTCAAGCGGGTTCGACCCCGCGTCTGGGCCCGAGTGTGCCCGCGATTTGCCCCCGGCTCAATACGGGAACGGCCACAGCCGCAGCTTCTCCTTGGCGATCGCCCACAGCCTGGCGAGGCCATGGGGTTCGACGATCAGGAAGAACACGATGATGACGCCGAACAGCATGAATTCGATATGCGATATCGTCGCAGTCGAGATCGGAATCCCGAGCCAGGAGGGCAGCTGGTTGAGCGCGATCGGGATGAGCACGATGAAGGCGGCGCCGAGAAACGAGCCGAGGATGGTGCCAAGCCCGCCGATGATGATCATGAACAGCACCTGGAACGACCGGTTGACGTCGAACGCCAGCGGCTCCCAGGAGCCGAGCCGCAGGAACCCCCACAGCGCGCCCGCCACCCCGATATAGAACGAGGAGACCGCGAAGGCGGAAAGCTTGGCATGAAGAGGCCTGATCCCGATGATCTCGGCCGCGATGTCCATGTCGCGGATCGCCATCCACGTGCGCCCGAGCCGGCCGCGCACCAGGTTCTTGGCCGCGAATGCGAGCACCACCGCGATCGCCAGCACCAGCAGGTAGGTCTTGCCGGGCGTGTCGATCGGGTATCCGAACAGATCGATCCGGCTGACCGCGACCGAGCCCGACGGCGCGTAATTGGTGAACCACTTCACGCGCGCGAACGCCCATTCGATGAAGAACTGGGCGGCGAGCGTCGCGACCGCGAGATAAAAGCCCTTGATGCGCAGCGACGGCAGCCCGAACAGGATGCCGACCAGCATCGCCATGAAGCCGGCGAACAGGAAGACGAGGATGATGTTCGTCTCCGGCAGGCGCAGCGCGAGGTTATAGGCGGCATAGGCGCCGACCGCCATGAATCCGCCGGACCCGAGCGAGAGCTGCCCGCAATAGCCGGTGAGGATATTGAGGCCGAGCGCCGCGATCGAAAGGATCAGAACCGGGATCAGGACCTCGGTATAGAGGTATTGGCCGGCGACGAGCGGCACCCCGACAAAGCCGAAAGCGATGAGGCCGATGACGAACCACCGATCCTGCGCGATCGGGAAGATCGCCTGGTCGGCGCCGTAGGAGGTCTTGAACTGGCCGGCCTCGCGATAGAACACGGCGTCACACCCGCTCGATGATGCGCTCGCCGAACAGTCCCTGCGGCCGGAACAGCAGGAACACGAGCGCGAGCACGTAGGCGAACCAGTTCTCGATGCCGCCGCCGGCGAGATCGAAGGCGCGGATGAGCACCGGGGCGAGCACCACCTCGGCGAGCTTCTCGCCGGCGCCGATGATCAGCCCGCCGACGATGGCACCCGGGATCGAGGTGAAGCCCCCGAGGATGAGCACCGGCAGCGCCTTGAGCGCGATGAGCGAAAGCGAAAATTGCACGCCGAGCTTGGCGCCCCACATCATGCCGGCCACCAGCGCGACGATCCCGGCCACCGCCCATACCATCAGCCAGATCTGATTGAGCGGAATGCCGACGGATTGCGCGGCCTGATGATCATCGGCGACCGCGCGCAGCGCCCGGCCGACCCGCGTCACCTGGAAGAACACCGCCAGCACGAGCACCATCGCGGCACAGATGGTTGCGGCAAAGAGTTCGGTCGGGTCGATCAAAAGTCCGCCGGGAAAGACCGACTCCAAGATGAAGATCGGATCCGTCGGCAGTCCCAGGCTGATCTTGTAGATGTCGCTGCCCCAGATCGTCTGGCCGAAGCCTTCGAGAAAATAGGCGATGCCGAGCGTCGCCATGAACAGGATGATGCCTTCCTGATTGACCAGGCGGCGCAGCACCAGGAACTCGATCGCATAGGCGAGCGCGATCATGATCAGGACGGCGAGCGCGAACGCGACGGCGAGCGGCATGAACTCGGACAGCCGCGCGAACGACAGCGCCGCGAACAGCACCATCGCCCCCTGCGCGAAGTTGAACACGCCCGAGGCCTTGAAGATCAGCACGAAGCCGAGCGCGACGAGCGAGTAGAGCACGCCGGTGAACAGGCCGCCGATCAGCGTCTCGAGGACCGGGCCGAGCATCTCAATGGCTCACGCCGAGATAGGCATCGATCACCGCCTTGTCGGCCTGGACCTCGGCCGGCGCGCCATCGGCGATCTTGACGCCGTGGTCGAGCACCAGGACACGGTCGGACAGGTCCATCACCACGCCCATGTCGTGCTCGATCAGCGCGATGGTGGTGCCGTAGTGATCGTTGACGTCGAGGATGAAGCGGGACATGTCCTCCTTCTCCTCGAGATTCATCCCGGCCATCGGCTCGTCGAGCAGAAGGAGATCTGGCTCCATGGCGAGCGCGCGGCCGAGCTCGACCCGTTTCTGCAGGCCGTAGGGCAGCTTGCCGACCTGGATCTTGCGGACGTGCTCGATCTTGAGGAAATCGATGATCTCCTCGACGCGGTGGCGATGCGCGACCTCTTCCGCGAGCGCCGGCCCGAACCGGATCAGCTGCCAGAAGAAGCCGCGGCGCATCTTCAGGGTGCGGCCGGCCATGATGTTGTCGAGCGCGGTCATGCCCTTGAACAGGGCGACGTTCTGAAAGGTGCGCGCGATGCCGCCGCGCGCCGCGTCGTAGGGGCGCATCCGCGAGCGGGCCGCGCCCTTGAACGTGATGCGGCCGCGCTGCGGCTGATAGAAGCCGTTGATGACGTTGAGCATCGAGGTCTTGCCGGCGCCGTTCGGGCCGATGATGGCGCGGATCTCGCCCTTGCGGATATCGAACGACACGCCGGCGACCGCCTTGACGCCGCCGAAGGAGAGCGACACGTCCTCGACCGAGAGCAGCACCTCGCCGGCCGCGATCTCCTGCCGGCTCGGAGCCCTCATGCCGCCTTCTCCATGACCGGCGCCGGGGCGGCCGGCAGGTCGCGGATCTTGACGCGCGCCGAGAGCGTCCCCTTGCGGCCGTCCTCGAACGTCACCTCGGTGGAGATGTCGGCCTCGCTCGCGCCGCCATAGAGCGCATCGAGCAGCGGCGCGTAGCGCTCCGCGATGAAGCCGCGGCGCACCTTCTGCGTGCGCGTGACCTCGCCGTCGTCGGCGTCGAGCTCCTTGTGCAGGATCAGGAAGCGCCGAATCTGCGCGCCCGCCATCGCCTTCTCCTCCGCGAGCGAGCGGTTCACCTCGTCGACATGCCGCGCCAGCATGTCGTAGACCCGCGGATGTCCGGCCAGCTCCTGATACGATCCGTAGACGATGTTGTTGCGCTCGGCCCAGTTGCCGAGCGCAACCAGGTCGATATTCAACATGGCGCATACGAAATCGCGCTTGTCGCCGAACGCCACGGCCTCGCGGATATTCGGAAAGAACTTGAGCTTGTTCTCGATGTATTTCGGCGCGAACAGGGTGCCGTCGTTGAGCCGGCCGACGTCCTTGGCCCGGTCGATGATCTTGAGGTGCCCGGTCTTGGGATCGAGAAATCCGGCGTCGCCGGTATGCACCCAGCCGTCGGCGGTCTTGGTCTCGGCGGTCTTCTCCGGGTCCTTGTAATAGCCCGCGAACACGCCGGGCGACTTGAACAGCACTTCGCCGGTCTCGTCGATCTTCACCTCGACGCCGATATTCGGCTTGCCGACGGTGTCGGCGTAGATTTCGCCGTCGGGCTGGGCGGTGATGTAGACCGACGCCTCGGTCTGTCCGTAGAGCTGCTTGAGGTTGACGCCGAGCGAGCGCCAGAAGCGGAAGATCTCCGGGCCGATCGCCTCGCCGGCGGTATAGGCGAGACGGATGCGGGAGACGCCGAGGCGGTTCTTGAGCGGTCCGTATACCAGAAGCTCGCCGAGCCGGTACAAGAAGCGCGCATGCACCGGCACCTTCTCCCCGTTCAGGATCTTCTCGCCCCAGCGCCGCGCCAGGGCGATGAAGTAGTGGAACATCGCGCGCTTGACACGGCCGCCATCCTCCATGCGCACCATCGTCAAGGTGAGCAGGTTCTCGTAGATGCGCGGAGGCGCAAAGGCGTAGGTGGTTCCGATCTCGCGGCGATCCTCGGCGACGGTCTCCGGACTTTCGGGACAACTCACGCAGAAGCCGGCCGTGAAGGGCTGCGCGTAGGAAAACACATGGTCACCGACCCAGGCGAGCGGCAGATAGGCGATGACCTGCTCGTCGGGACCGAGCCGGTCGAACAGATTGCCGTTCTCCGCCGAGATGATGACGTTGTCGAAGGTGAGCATCACGCCTTTGGGCCGGCCGGTCGTGCCGGACGTGTACAGCATGATCGCCAGATCCGGGCCTTTGCCTGCGGCGATCGACGCCTCCCAGCGCGCCAGGCAGCCGGGGTCGGCGACGAGCCGCTCGCGGCCGCGCTTCTGCACGTCGTCGATCCACTTCAATCGCTCGTGGTCGTAATCGCGCAGTCCCCGCGGCTCGTCATAGACCACGTGGGAGAGCCGCGGGAGCCGGTCGGAGACCGAGAGCAGCTTGTCGACCTGCTCCTGGTCCTCGACGACCGCGACCGTCACCTCGGCGTGATCGAGGATGTAGGCCATCTCGTCGGCGACCGAGTCGGCATAGATCGGCACCGGCACGGCGCCGAGCGCCTGCGCCGCGCACATCGCCCAGTAGAGCCGCGGCCGGTTGCCGCCGATGATGGCGAGCTTGTCGCCGCGCTTGACGCCGAGCTCGCCGAGCCCGACCGACAGGGCGCGCGTTTCCTCCAGCACCTCACCCCAGGTCCAGGCCTGCCAGATGCCGAGATCCTTGTGCCGATAGGCCGGACGGCCGCCATAACGGCGGGCATTGCGAATCAGGAGCTTGGGAAACGTGTCGGCGCGGGCGGCATCGGTCGCCACGGCACTCCTCCCAGTTCACCGGTTCCCCGCGGGCTTTGCGGCCCTCGCCGCCGTTGGCCGGCAGACTGTTGTCCGCCCATAAGAAAATGAGCCCGCGCCGAGGTCAAGTCAGCACTTGGTGTAGGGCGGAACGCATTCAGCCGGTAGGGTGGGCAAAGGCGCGGTCAAACGCGCAGGCCTCACCACACGACCGGAGCAGCGCCGTGCCCACGCGTCCTCTCTCGCGCCGTCGATTTCCGTGGGCACGGCGCACGCGACCGAGCTTGCGGTTAAGTCCGTCAGCGTTCGGCGTGCACCTTTGCCAACCCTACCTGCTATTCCGCCGCCTTGAGGAGCGGCGCCGGTCCGGCGCGGAATTGCTCGAGCAACGCGGCCTCGTCGGCCTTGGCGGCCTTGAGGTGGCGCATCTTGACGTGGCCGAAGCCGCGGATTTTTTCCGGGATCGCGGCGAGGGCGACCGCGACCGCATGGTTCTCGCCGTTGAGCTTCGCCAGCACCTCCTCGAGCATGGCCTCGTAGTTGGGAACGAGCGCCCGCTCGGTCCGGCGCTCGATCGAATAGCCGAATGGATCGAAGGCGGTGCCGCGCAGGAATTTGAGCTTCGCCAACAGGGCGAACAGCGGGAAAATCCAGGGACCGAAGGTCATCTTCTTGGGCTCGCCGGTCGCCTTGTTCCTGCGGGCAAGGAGCGGTGGCGCCAGATGCACATGAAGGCGCAGCTGCTCGCCGCCGAGCTCGCTGTCGACCTGCTTGCGGAACGATCCGTCGGAATAGAGCCGCGCCACCTCGTACTCGTCCTTGTAGGCCATCAGCTTGAACAGATAGCGCGCGACCGCGTCGGCGAGGCCGCTCCGGTCGGGCGCCTTCGCCGCCTCGGCGGCCGCCGCCTGCTCGACCAAGCGGCGATAGCGCGCCGCGTAGGCCGCGTCCTGATAGGCGGTGAGATAGGCGAGGCGCCGCGCCACCACCTCGTCGAACGACTGCGAGAGCCGGCGCGCATCGCTCGAGGCTTCCGGCCTGGGCTTGATCAGCGCCTCGACCGCGGCCGGATCGGCCGCGGCGCGGCGGCCCCAGTGGAAGGCGGCCTTGTTCATCTCGACGGCTTCGCCGTTGAGCTCGATCGCCTGCTCGATGGCGGCGGCCGCAAGCGGGATCGCGCCGAGCTGATAGGCATAGCCGACGAGAAAAATATTGGCGCCGATGGAATTGCCGAACAGCGCGGTCGCCGCCCGTGAGGCGTCGATGAAATGGCTCTTCTCGCGGCCGGCGTCGGCGACGATGGCGCGCTTGAGCCGTTCGATCGGCAGCGAAAAATCGGGATTACGGGTGAAATCGCCCGGCAGGAACTCGGCGACGTTGATCACCATCTCGGTCACGCCGTGCTTGACCGCGGCGAGCACCTTCTTGTTGCCGGCGACCACGATGTCGCCGCCGAGCACGAGGTCGGCGGCGCCGGCGGCGATCCGGATGGCGTGGATATCCTCCGGCCGGCGCGCGATGCGCATGTGGCTGTAGACCGCGCCGCCCTTCTGGGCGAGGCCGGCCATGTCCAGCACCCCGACGCCCTTGCCCTCGAGATGGGCGGCCATGCCGAGGATGCCGCCGATGGTGACGATGCCGGTGCCGCCGACGCCGGTGACGATGATGTCGTAGGTCTGGCGGATCGCCGGCGGCGTCGGCTCCGGCAGCGCCGGGAGCGCGTGATCGGCGGCGACGCCCTGGCCGCGCTTGAGCTTGCCGCCCTCGACCGTGACGAACGACGGGCAGAAGCCCTTCAGGCAGGAGAAGTCCTTGTTGCAGCTGGTCTGGTCGATGGTGCGCTTGCGGCCCCACTCGGTCTCCAACGGCTGCACCGAGACGCAGTTCGATTTCACGCCGCAGTCGCCGCAGCCCTCGCACACGAGCTCGTTGATGATCACCCGCTTGTCCGGATCGGGGAATGTTCCGCGCTTGCGGCGGCGGCGCTTCTCGGCGGCGCAGGTCTGGTCGTAGATCAGCACGCTCGTGCCGGGGATCTGCGCGAGCTCGGTCTGCACCGCCATCAGGTCGTCGCGATGATGGATGGTGAGCCCGCGCGGCCAATCCTCGCCGGCCGCATATTTCCAGGGCTCGTCGGTGACGACGACCACGCGCTTGGCGCCTTCGGCGGCGACCTGGCGCGCGATCTGCGGCACGTTGAGGCCGCCGTCGTTGGGCTGGCCGCCGGTCATGGCGACGGCGTCGTTGAACAGGATCTTGTAGGTGATGTTGACGCCGGCGGCGATGGCGCCGCGAATCGCCATGGTGCCGGAATGATTGTAGGTGCCGTCGCCCAGGTTCTGGAACACGTGCGGGCGCCTGGAGAACGGCGCCTCGCCGATCCAGTTGGCGCCCTCTCCGCCCATCTGGGTGTAGCCCAGCGTCGAGCGGTCCATCCACTGCGCCATGTAATGGCAGCCGATGCCGGCATAGGCGCGCATCCCCTCCGGCACGACGGTCGACGAATTGTGCGGGCAGCCCGAGCAGAAATAGGGAATCCGCACCGCGATGTCCTGCGTCTCGGCAAGGATGCGCTGCGCTTCCTTCAACTTGGCGACGCGCGCGGCTATCTCCTCGTTGCCTCCGACGCGCGCGAGGATGCGCTCGCCGATGCAGATCGCGACCTCGTTCGGATCGAGCGCGCCCTTGACCGGGAACAGCCAGTTGCCCTGCTCGTCCTTCTTGCCGATGCAGGTCGGTTGGTTCGCGCTGCCGTAGAGCTCCTCGCGGACCTGCACCTCGATCAGCGAGCGCTTCTCCTCGATCACGATGATCAGCTCGAGCCCGTCGGCGAACTGCGCCAGATCCTGCCGGCTGATCGGCCACGGGCAGGCGATCTTGTAGAGGCGCACCCCGAGGTCGTTGCACTTGACCTCGTCGAGGCCGAGCTCGTCGAGCGCCTGGCGCACGTCGAGGTAGCTCTTGCCGACGGTGATGATGCCGATCTTCGGCTTGCGCCCGCCCGAGGTGATGTACTTGTTGAGCTTGTTCGCGCGCACGAAGGCGAGCATGGCGTCGCGCTTGTAGTCGTGCAGCCGCGCTTCCTGGCCGAGGATGGTGTCGCGCAGGCGGATGTTGAGCCCGCCTTCCGGCATCGCGAAGTCCTCGGGAATGACGATGTTGACGCGCTCGAGGCTGCCATCGATCACGGCGGTCGACTCCACCGTCTCGTGCATCGACTTGAGCGCTACCCAGGCGCCGCAGAAGCGCGACATCGCCCAGCCGTAGAGCCCGTAATCGAGGATCTCCTGCACCCCCGCTGGGTTCAGGATCGGGATCATCACGTCGATGAAGTGGTACTCGGACTGGTGCGCGGTGGTGGAGGATTCGGCGGTGTGGTCGTCGCCCATCAGGGCGAGCACGCCGCCGTGCTTCGAGGTGCCGGCGAAATTGGCGTGGCGGAAGACGTCGCCGGTGCGGTCGACACCCGGCCCCTTGCCGTACCAGAGCCCGAACACGCCGTCGAAGCGGCCTTCCCCGCGCAGCTCGGCCTGCTGCGAGCCCCAGAGCGCGGTCGCGGCGATGTCCTCGTTG
>WNFG01000902.1_pt1 | contig 31151 bp, 28 predicted proteins | sample 5400431 | NCBI WGS metagenome assembly WNFG01 (sample SAMN13153346, study PRJNA577476) | soil metagenome | isolation source: 120 cm saprolite under Douglas fir tree site 2 hole 3 replicate 2 | place: USA:California | collected 2015-04-18 | reverse complement strand
TCGGGATCTTGAAAGAGCAACGCGGAATGAGAAAGTTCCGGCGGCGCGGGCTCGCCGCGGTGACCGTCGAATGGACATTGGGCGCCATCGCCTACAACCTGACCCGCATGGCGCGCATCGCTTCACAGAACTAAATTAAACATTAAAACGACCACATGAAAACTCGGGCAATGAAGCACAATCCAGCTATGACACAGACTCCTAAAGGGACTCGCTTCACTTGACTCGGGTGACCTCGGACTTACGTCCGGGGCTAATGAATGGCGTCGCTTCGCGACTGGTAATGCGAGCGATCGCCGTTCATCCTGATTCAATTCTTTTTTATTAGGTTCTTGCTGCCGAGCGGAGTCTGGCAATCACAGCGGTACAGACTTTGCGTGCCAGTCCGGGCTGATCGAGGTGGGCGAGGAATAATCGCCGCAGGCCGCTCGGTTTCACCTTGCCTGCAAGGTAGACGTTGTAGATCTGGTTTCCGATGCGGTATCCCCAATCCTGCGCGGTGGATTCAAACTTCTGCGCATCGGCGCGGATGATCTCCTGCGCAGCTTTCTCAATCGCGGCTCGCGACAACGCCGGGGAAGCTTCCGTCTCGGGCGCGGGTCTTGAAGGATAGAGAACTCGCGAACCAAAATAAGCGACGGCATGCTCGATCACTCGCGTATAGAAAACGTCGCCAGGCAGGGCGGCTCTTGTGTCTTGGTGCAGACCGTTACTGGTGCCGTGTCCATTCAGCCGTTGCGGCAAACCACGGCAGGCGTGATGCAGGAAGCGAGTCGCATCTTCGGCGGCATACATCATCTGAAATTCACGGATGTGAAACGCATTGACTTGGGGGAGATATGCGCTGCCGCGTTCTTCCATGCTCCCGAGCATTGTTTTCAACTGCTGTTCCTTGACGCCTTGGCGAGAGAGCAGGCGTCGCAGCATTGCACCGGACGAACCTCCATAAACTTCCGGCAGCATGTCGACCAGAAATTTCGGCTGCGTCCCGTTGTGCGGTGAATAGCGGTTCATCTCGAGGAAACTGGCGAGGCTGTCGATCAGGTTGTAGATGGTGGGCGCGAAGTCGGGGCCGCTGTCGCATCGGCTCCACTGATCCAGACACAGACGGTAGCTCTCATACTTTTCGAGCGGCGTCGAATTGAAAACGCAGAGGACGTCGTTATTGACGCGGACGGCCTCGACTTTGTCAGTGCGCTCGCCAGCGGCCCGCCAGTAGAGGGCGTCCACGTTCTGCAGCACCGTAAGAATTTTCGCGCCGGGCAATTGCGTGTGAAGCGCGCGCGGAAGATGTCCGGGAGCCAGATGGGACTCCCCAAACAGCACAAAGATTACCGCATCCGGGTGCCGGTCGCGGATATCGGAAATTTTTGCGGCCGCATGACGGTCGCGAGCCCCGATCTTGCGCAGGTCTTCGCGCGGCATGCAATCCAGTCCATAGACGGCGTCCGCATGGTCGCGAGCCGTAACCAGCAATTCACGGAACGGTGTCCAATCATATCCCCAATCGAGGTCGAAGCGAATGCGCTGCCGGAGTTCACTTTCATCGATCTCGCGGCGCCACCACTCGTCGAGAATGTGCTGGTCGCGGGCAAAGATGGTTTCGACCCCGAGCACGACGGGACGATCGCCGACCAGCGCCCGCTGTTCGATGAGTGATGCAGCATAGCGCTGCGCCGCGGGCAGAGCATGGTAGTCGCCGATAAGAACCACGTCGGCCGATTGCAGGGCAGTTTGAATCTGCTGAGAGTCGAGCAAAGAATCGTAATTGCGGAAGGCCTGACTGAACTCCCGTAAGTATTTGCGGCGGCCATGCGAATCCTGGGCACGGATTTCGCGCTCCACACCCGCCAGCGCGGTCAGCTGTGCTGCGTTGCGGCGCAATCTCAAATTGGCCGTGGATGACATAAAAACAGCTTCTAGCTTCTAGCTCCTAGCTTCTCCTCACGCCTGCCGGCCTTGAGCTTGACTTCTCCGGCGCGGCGTCCCTATGCTCCAACTTCGGGACAACGTTCGCGTTGCCTCGCGGAGGCGCTTTGCCCGATCACCCGCCGCAAAACCTTACGGTCGCGACTACTGGGGCCAGCGGCTCCATCTTTCTTAAACACTTGCTTCTCGCGGTGATCCGTGACGAGCGCGTGAAGACCGTGAACTTCATCGCCTCTGACAGCGCCCTGCGCGTCCTGGCCGAGGAATTGGGATTGAAAGGTCGCTCCAATCTCGTCGGCCAGATTCTCGGCGTCCCCGGCAGCCGCTCCTCGAGCAAAATCCCGCTAAACAAAATTCGGCTACCTAAAATCAAAGAACAGTCGAACGCCAACATCGGGGCGAATGTGGCTAGCGGCTCTTATCCCGCCGATGCCATGATCGTGATCCCATGCAGCGTGGGCACTTTGGCCCGTGTCGCTAACGGCGTCGCATCGCACCTGATCGAGCGTGCCGCCGACGTTTGCCTCAAAGAGAAGCGTCCGCTGGTGCTTTGCGTTCGCGAAACGCCGCTCAACAAAATCCACATCCGCAACATGTACCGTGCCGCCGACGCCGGCGCGACTATCTTTCCGCTTATCCCGGCTTTCTATTACCGGCCTGCTACTTTAGATGACATGGCCCGCGAGTTTGCCTATCGCGTGCTCGCCCATGTGGGCCTTCCGCAGCCCGGTGCCTTCCGCTGGAAGGGCTGAATTATCAGCAAGTTAGCCGCCTACAGACAAAAAGTTCTCAGCCTAAGGGAAGATCGGCTGCTTCTGAGGGAATCTCAAGTGTAGGAGAGCCAGGAGTGCCGGTCACAGATGTCCGCTGGACATGTACGACTGAGGCAATCGGAGAACTAATGCGGCATGAGGGCTTGCATCCAACCGGGCGCGAAACTTGCGCGTGAAGGTGCGTTCTTCGCCCAAACTATCGGAACCCTCCGCCGGTACTGCAAGGATCACTCCCCGCACCGTTCTCAGAGCGTTAGGCTGTTGACATCCCGACGGGAGGAACCGCTGATGCGCCACTCGGTTTGCGTTCTTGCCTTATGTGCTGTTTGCCTGGGCAGTGACCAGGCTTCGCAACCCTCACTCACCATCTACAACCAGAATTTTGCAGTGGTCCGGCAGGAGCTGCCGCTGGATCTCAAGGCGGGGGAGAACAGTGTCCGCGTCACCGACATCACCATGCACCTGGAACCGGACTCAATCATCCTGCGCGACCCCACGGGAAAGCATCCCGTGCAGGTGCTGGAACAAAATTACCGCGCTGACCCAGTTTCTGACTCCTTGCTGCTCTCGCTCTACGAAGGCAAGACCATAGAGTTCCTTGTGCAGCGCGGGGACAAACAGGAAGTCGTGCCGGGCAAGATTATTCGCAGCGGTTACGTGCCCCACAATCCCATGGCGATGAGTCGTTATGGCCAGCAGTATTACCAGGCGCAGATGGCTACTCAAGGCTCCGAGCAACCCATCATTGAAATAGACGGCAAGGTGCGCTTCGGCATGCCCGGCATTCCCCTGTTTCCAGCGTTGAGCGACGACACAATCCTCAAGCCAACGTTGCAGTGGCTTCTGTCAGCGGAAAAATCCGGACCACTGCGGGCCGAGTTCTCGTATGTAACGGGCGGTCTTACCTGGGAGGCCGACTACAACATCGTCGCACCCGAGAAAGGAAATTCCGTTGACCTGGTCGGCTGGGTCACTATGGATAACCAGAGCGGCAAGGCTTTCGAGAATGCGCGCATTAAGCTCATGGCGGGCGATGTGAGCAAGATTCAGCCGGGACAAGCTTATGACCAGGTTCAGGTCTTTGCGAAGGCCGGTCCTGTCGGGGGAATGGGAGGGCCGCCAGTCACAGAAAAAGCCTTCGATGAATATCACCTGTACACCTTGGCGCGTCCTACGACGCTGCACGATCGCGAGACCAAGCAGGTAGAGTTTGTGCGCGCGGCCAATGTCTCCACGAAACAGGTCTACATCTACGATGGAGCGAAGATTGATTTCAATCGCTACAACGGATGGAACTACGAAAACATTCGCAACAATGCCGAGTATGGCACTGAATCGAATCCGAAGATCTGGGTGATGCGCGAGTTCGTCAATTCAGAAGTCAACCACCTGGGAATGCCTCTCCCCAAGGGTCGCGTGCGCTTCTATCGACGCAACGACGACGGCCAGATTGAGTTCACCGGCGAAAACGTGATTGACCACACGCCCCACGATGAGACGGTGCGCGTGTACACGGGCAATGCATTTGATCTTACCGGCGAGCGCCGCCGCACCGACTACCGGCTGGATGTGAATCGGCAAAGGTTGGATGAGACATTTGAGATCAAGCTCCGCAATCACAAGAAAGAACCGGTAGAGGTTCGCGTGGTCGAGCATCTTTATCGCTGGATCACCTGGGATGTTGTGGCGCACTCGGACCCCTTCAACAAAACTGACAGCAAGGCCATCGAGTTTCCGGTGACCATCGCGCCGGACGAGGAGAAGACCATCACGTACACAGCGCATTACACCTGGTAAGCGTATCGCCGCGCTTCACGTCCACCGTAGTGATAATATCCGGTATCCTTCCACGCCTTTTTCCGTAGGGTGGCAGGCCGGAGAAAATGATCGTGGATTTCTCTTTTTCTCTTCTGAAGGGCCCGACCGCACTGTCAATCGTGGTCATCATGATCTCGGCAGTCTGCGCTGCCGATGATCGCAATCCGCTGGCTGGCGATCCCAAGGCGGCCAAGGCGGGCGAGTACGAATTCCGCATCAACTGCGCGCTCTGCCATGGTCTTGGCGCGCGCGGTGGAGGACGAGGCCCCGACCTGACCCGAGCTCATAAACGTCACGCCCACTCCGATGCCGACATGTTTCAAACCATCAGCAGCGGAATCCCCGGCACGGCCATGCCCGCCAACGGAACCAATGGCCAGGGCGTCGGCATGACCGACGATGAAATCTGGGAGTTGGTCGCCTACATTCGAAGCGTGGAGGTTAAAGCGCCGATTCAGGCCGTGGGCAATGCTCAGCATGGCAAAGAACTTTTCTATGGAGACGCTAACTGCTCGTTGTGCCACATGGTGAACGGGAAGGGCGGCCGTCTGGGGCCGGAGCTGACGGTCGTGGGCGGTACGCGGACGGTGGAGGCGATAAAAGACTCGGTGCGCAATCCCAGCCGCCGGTTGGCTTGGGGGCTAACGGAGCCGAGCAAGGAATTTGCACAGCAGTACGAAACCATCACGGTGGTGACCACCGACGGAAAAGAAATTAAAGGTGTTGCTTTGAACGAAGATCACTTCACCGTGCAGATGATGGATAGCAACGAGCAGATCCATCTTCTGGAAAAAGACAAGCTGCGTTCCTTCAAGAAAAGTCGCGAGTCTATGATGCCGAAGTACGACGCATCGGTGTTGAGCGACAAGGATCTCGACGACATTGTGGCCTATTTGATCAGCATAGGTGCCCAATGAGCGCCAGAGTGAATGGTGTGGAAGGACTGAGAGCTAAGACGTTACGAACCTTCATTCTCTTTGGCATGTCTTGTGTTCTCCTCGGCACGGCCACCCTCCAGGCTCCTGCGCAGGTTACTTTCGACCGTCTGCTCAACTCCGCCAAGGAACCACAGAACTGGCTGACCTATTCCGGAGACTACGCTGGCCGCCGCTTCAGTCCCCTCGATCAAATCAATAAGGGAAACGCGAAGACGCTGGTGGCGAAGTGGGTGTATCAGACCGCGGCCACGGGCAAACTCGAAACCACGCCGCTGGTGGTGGATGGAATCCTTTACGGGACCGCCCAGGACAATCGCGCCTTTGCCCTCGACGCCCGCACCGGACGCCCGATCTGGCTCTACCAGCGCCAGCTTCCGAACGATATTCGTCCCTGCTGCGGGCACGTGAATCGCGGTGTCGCGATTATGGGAGACAAGGTTTATCTGGGAACGCTCGACGCGCACGTCATGGCACTCGACGCCAAGACCGGCAGCGTGATCTGGGATGTGTCCGCTTTCGATTACAAACTCGGTTACAGCTTTACGGCCGCGCCGCTCGCGGTCAAAGACCTGATCGTGATTGGCGTTTCCGGAGGCGAGTACGGCGTCCGCGGTTTCATCGATGCTTACGATGCCGCCACCGGAGCGCGCCGCTGGAGGTTCTACACTGTTCCCGGACCGGGCGATCCGGGGCATGAAACCTGGGAAGGTGACTCGTGGAAAGTGGGCGGAGCCCCGGCGTGGATCACCGGAACTTATGATGCAGCGACCAATCAGCTTTTCTGGCCGTCGGGGAATCCTTCGCCATCGAACCTACAGCAACTCGCTCCTCGTACTCAATGCGGATACCGGCAAGCTGAATTGGTATTTTCAGTACACGAAGCACGATGAGCACGACTGGGACGCGACGCAGGTGCCGGTGATGATCGACACCGGCGGCAAGCATCTTATCGCGCAAGCCAACCGCAACGGATTTTTCTACGTAGTCGATCGCACGACCGGCAAGCTGCTCCTGGCCAATCCGTATGGCAAGATCACATGGAGCGACACCAAAGATGCCGAGGGCCGGCCAGTGGCCAGAAAAGATGCCTCGCCTACTCTCGAGGGACACACGGTGTGTCCCGGTGCGCTCGGCGCAACTAACTGGATGTCGCCTGCGTTCGATCCGCAAACCGGATTGTTCTATGTGACCGCCCGCGACCAGTGCGACATCTTCAGCACCGCTCCTCAGCCCTACGAGGCCGGACACGCTTTCTACGGCAGCGCATATTTTCCTTCCGATGAGGCGGAGCCCTATGTGGGGGCGCTTCGCGCTATCGATCCCATGAGCGGAAAGGTGAAGTGGGAGTTCCCTCATGTATCGCCCTCCTGGTCCGGAGTGCTTTCAACCGCCGGAGGCTTGCTTTTCACCGGCGACGCCGAAGGCAACCTCATCGCGCTGGATGCGTCCGCGGGCAAGGCGTTGTGGCATTTCCAGATGGGTGGAGAAGTCTACGCATCCCCCATGGCCTTCGCCGTTGATGGCAAAGAATATGTGGCCATTGCAGCGGGCAGCGCGATCTACGCTTTCGGATTACCGTAGGCGCGTTGACACCGGCTCAACTAAATCCAGCTCTACAAAGTGTGACACTGCAGTATTCGAGTCGAGCATGTGCATATCAACGCTTCCAAGAACGGGCCGCCGAATCGCGTCGCTCTGCAAAGGGCGGTTCAGTACTTGCTAGAATTCATCTGGTGTCGACGATTGCGTTTTGTCGTTGACCAAAATCATTCCGCGGGCGACTTCAATAAATGGGACTGTCATTAATCATCAATCTGGATGGGATGAAGTCAAAAGCTCTACTGGTATTGGTGTTTGCATTACTTGGGGCGGCGAAGGAGACTGCGACGGCCCAGGAGCCTCCGGGAGTTACACCCAGTCCCCACCGCGTGGAACGGGTGCTGTTGCTTAGTCTGGATGGCCTGCACGCCATCGACCTGGCCAATTATGTGAAGGCCCGGCCCAATTCCAGTCTCGCGCAACTCAGTCAGCACGGTATCACCTACACGAACGCGCGTACGTCCTTGCCCTCGAACTCGTGGCCAGGACTGCTCGCCATGGTGACGGGAGGCTCTCCGCTATCTACGGGAGTGATCTTTGAAAACAGCTACGATCGCAGCTTATCTCCTCCGGGATCCAAATGCGCCTCGATGGGCACTGCGGTCGTGTACGACAGCTCCATCGATAGTGATTCCAATGCGCTGGATGGAGGCGGAATCAATCCTAAGAAGTTACCCTTGGATCCAGCCAAGGGTTGCACCCCGGTTTATCCGCACGACTATATCCGCGTCAACAACATCTTCGAGGTCATAAAACAAGCTGGTGGACATACTGCCTGGTCCGATAAGCATCCGGCATACGAGTTCTTGAACGGGCCCTCAGGAAAGGGGGTGGATGATCTTTTTACCCCCGAAATTCGCCTGACGACAAAGGCTCGAAGCATCCCCAAAACGGAAGCCTATGACGACACTAAAGTTGAAGCGATTCTTAATGAGATTGATGGGAAAGATCATACGGGAGCCCAAAAGGTAGGCGTGCCTAAAATATTTGGCATGAATTTTCAATCCATCAGCATGGCTCAAAAGATGAAAGGCTACGGCTATTTAGATAGTGAGGGAACACCTAGCGCCGGCCTATCGGATGCCCTCGATCACAGCGATCTATCGCTGGGGAAAATTGTGGCCAGGTTGAAGGAGAGACGCCTGCTGGACTCGACTCTTATCATCGTCACCGCCAAACACGGCGATGTTCCGATGGATCCGCTCAAATTCCGGGCTGCCGACCTGGACTTGATCCCGCGAATTGTGAACAGTGTTGAAGCAGGGCTGCTGCTCAATGCAGAGCAGGACGGAAGCATTGCTATGCTCTGGTTGAAGGACCACAGGCGCACCGCCGACGTTGTGAGGGCGCTTCGCAGCAAGCAAAGTGAAGCCGGCATCCAGCAGATTTTTGCGGGAGAATCTTTGAAGTTGATGTTTGCCGATCCCGCGAGCGATCCGCGAATGCCGGACATTGTGATTCAGCCGAACCTGGGCGTGATTTACGTGGAACCGGACGATGGCTTTATCGAAGAACATGGAGGGTTTACCGACGAAGACACTCATGTTGCTTTGCTGGTTTCTTTGCCCGGTATTCAGCCCCGCGAAATCAAGTCGCCTGTCCGCACCGCGCAAATCGCACCCACTATTCTTCAGGAACTAGGATTGAATCCCCAGTCGCTGGAAGCAGTCATCAAGGAGATGACACCCACGCTACCCGGCCTGGGGGCATCTCCTTAGCGCTGACACAAAGGTGGTCACGCTTCGACAAAGGTTAGAACGTGAAGCGCGTAGAAAATTGGAAACTCCGTGAGCCGAATTTTGGGACCATTGCGCCAGGTACCCCGAAGTCCGGGTTTGGGGTTGCGGTCCAGAGTTGGTCGGTGCTGTTGTTTGGGTTTGGATTCGGGCCGACGGCGCTGTACTGCACGTTGTCAACAACGTTCTGCTGGTAGTTAGGATGATTGAACAGGTCAAATGCCTCGACGCGGAAGCCTAACTGGTAACGTTCGCCGAAGTGGAAGACGCGAGAAACGCTGAAATCGACATCTTTGAAGGTCGGACCGCGGAAGGAATTGAACTTTTCTCCGGGAACGATCGAGAAGTTCACCTCCGGGTTGTCGAAGACTGCGGTGTAGGGGCGGCCGCCGGCCAAGGTCAGGATGCCGCTGAATTCGAAGTTTTTCAGCGCGCGAAACTGAGGAGACCATACGCCGGTCGCCACAAAGCGGTGGGTCTGATCCAGTTGCGAAGGACCCCGCTGCGAGCGCTGGTCGAACTGATTGAAGTATCCCGCTCCTTGGTCGATGGTGCGCGATAACGTGTATGCCACCGAAGTAAGGAACTGACGTGAGTGGTGACGCAGCGAGACTAGAAGGCCGTTGTAGATGGACAGGCCGGAATTGTCGATGGCATTGATCGTGCCGAAATTGGGATTAATGAAGCCGTCGATGGCGCCATAGTCTGGCGTGGTATAAGTTTTTCCATTTGGAAGGGTCACGGTCGCGGTGTTGGCAGAGCCTCCGAAGGCGACTTGCTGATCAGGTGGCACCAGGTTCAGGTCAAAGCCGAAATTGCCGTTGGCTTGGCGGGTAACACCGTTGGAGTTTCCCAGAAGCCGCAGGCCGTGACTATAGACGTAACCGACGCTAAGGGCAGTTTGCGCACCGAACTGATGTTCCACGGCGGCATTTGCCTGCTCGACATAGGGACTACGGAAATTGGGAGAGAAAACCACGATGGATGGAGTACCGCCTGCGCCGGTGGGAAACGAGGTGAGGCTATTGGGGTAAGTGACCAGAGGATTGGAGTTTCCAAATTTCGGTCCGACAACCACGAGGAAGGGGCGGGTAACGCCATTCGACGCGAATGCTTGAGAAACGTCCAGCAAGTCTTCCTGGATATAGAACAGACCGAAGGAACCGCGAACCACGGTGTTTCCTTTGCGGTCAAGAGCGTAGGCGAATCCTACACGAGGCGAAACATTGTTCTTACTGTAGGGAATATGGCAAGTGGCGGCAAAAGCGGGATTGCACTGCTTTGGTTGGGGCAGGACTTGCAGGTCGTAACGCAGACCGTAGTTAAGAGTCAGGCGCGGCGTGGCGCGGAACTGGTCCTGGGCGAAGAAGGAATAGGTGGGCGAGGTCTGGACGATGGTCGATTGCCCAAACGATTGCAGGTAAAGTTCGAAAGTGCCGCTGGGCACGTCGGTGAGATCGGCGAAGCGGTACTCGCCCTTGGGTCCGTAAGTGAAGGAGTCTGCGTTGTGGCTGATGTTGATGTCCACGCCGGCCTTCAGGTTGTGGTTCCCGAGAACCTTGGTTAAGGTGTCAGTGAATTCGTAGCGGCGGTCGGTGTTGGCGAGTTGAAAGCGGTTTCCGCCAAAGACAAAGCCAGTATCCGGATTCTGGATCGTGACCGCCGGGGATGTAGGGGGAGACGCCGGAAGATCGAAGTGATAATCACTGCCCAGGTGAAAGCGGAATTCGTTGATGGTGGTGGCGTTGAAACTGGTTTGCAGGGACGCCTGGAAGAAATGACTCGTGGCTCCGTCGGTCAGCGAGAGACCATCGCCGGTTGAGGTGGGTGTATTGAAATATCCATGAGGGCTGCGGAAGTGCTGGTAATTGTAGGTGACACTGAAGGTGTTCTTGTCGTTAATGAGGCCATTGATCTTTCCAAAGCCAACGTTCTGGTTAAAACTGCGCGGGAAAGAACCAGCTGCCACCTGAACCTGAGCGGCCAGGCCGGGATTGTTGGCAAAGAAATCCGAAGGGAGACCATTTACGGCGGGGCCGTCATTGACGGTCAATGGCTCGTTACGGACCTGGCCTTCATAATTTCCGAGATAGAACAGACGATCGTGGATGAGCGGTCCACCAACGGTACCGCCAAACTGCTGCCTCCGATTGTGAGGTTTGGCAATCCCTTGCTGCTCGTTGATCTTGTCGTTGGCGCTGGTGGAGGAGTCGAGGATGTAATAGTAGGTGTCGCCGTGGACCTGGTTGGTGCCACTCTTGGTGACGGTATTTACCAGGCCGCCTCCGGCCTGGCCGAACTCCGCCTCGAATCCGGTACTGGTGACCTCGAATTCACGGATTACGTCTTCGCTAAACTGGAAGGGAATGGTGCGTCCGATTTGTTGGGCAAAAAAGGCGTTGTTGTTGTTGCCGCCATCGACCGTGTAATTGTTGAAGTTTCCCGCGACTCCGTTGAAGCTGATCATGCCGAAATCGCCGTCAGTGGTGGCTCCTGGAGTGAGCAGGGCAAAGTCAGTAAAGTTGCGACCGTTAAGAGGCAAAGATTCGATGCTTTGCTGATCCACGACGGTGCCGAGAGATGATTCGGCGGTATCGACCAAAGGTGTGCTGGCAGTTACTGAGATCGTAGTTTCTATCCTGCCAACGGCCAGTTGCGGGTGAATAATAGCGCGGGTGCCCACCGTTACCGTGATGTCCTTCAGCACAAGTTTGTTGAATCCAGCTTTCTGAATGGTTACCTCATAGGTGCCAGGATCAAGATACAAAAACGTGAAATCCCCCTCGGCCCCGGACTGTAGAGTCGTGGAGATCCCCGTGTTCTGGTTGCGCACAGTAATGTCTGCACCCGGCACGGCGGCTCCGGTGGAATCGTTCACGATTCCTTCAAGCCGTCCTGTGGCCGAAGCAGACTGCGACTGAACTGCTGTTGGGGAAAGCATCAAAATTGCGGTGAGAAGGAGTACTACAACCGGAAATCGGGGAATCAATTGGCGCATAGGTCTCCATTGTTTTGTCGCAAATCACAGCACATCCGTCGGATGTTGCACATCTTCAAAGACTATTTTTCGTTCGGCACAGAAGTTTTTTGGCGATACGGCCACGGCTGGTCCGCAAACTCGACAGGGGAGCGAACTAATTGGTCCGAGAAGCATAAACGAGAAATGTGAAAAAAGTGTAAGAAAAATTAGGATCCGCTTAAAAACAACTTTGGCCCTTCGCCCAGTCAGCCTTTACGAGCGCGTCCCCAGGTCACTCATCTCACGTTATACGCAAGGGCACCCGGTATCGTCCCAGTTGACGACTCACAGGAGTTCGTACTAATCTGCGATTACACCGTGAAAGGAGGTGGTCGAATGACAAGTTCTGATGGCAGTAGTAGACGTATCCAAAGACCAGGTGAGGTGGCTGAGACTTAGGGCTGGTTGCTCTGAGCGGGGCTTCGGAGCGCAGCTAACGTATGACAGCGCGCCGCAGCTACAGCCCGCACACTACCGGTGAATTAGGATTGATTTCGCCTGACGCAGGTCGGTCAGGAATCCCGGAGTTGCCGTAGAGGCCACGTAGAGTGACCACCTCTTGGTCAATCCCAAACAGTCCGCCGGACGGCCCGCAAGTTTCAAGACTTGCGGGCTGTTTTTCGTTTGCCACAGCCAATCGTTTGGCCGGCCATTGCACGTACACGCCTTTCAATTTTAGATTGGTTCGCGATGTAAGGTAAATGCCCAATGGGGGCGCGTGGCGGCGGATTGAGATAGAATTGTGGGCGTTGCACCGGGTTCGGATAGCGTCCCGGGGCGCACAACATGCTTCAGCGTGTTTTCACTTTCCTCCTCCTCGCCGCGGTTTGCGGTCCAAACCTTCTGGCCCATGGACAGGGCCTGGGCCAGCCCCAGATCATCACGCAGGAGCAGCTAACGGTCCGCGTGGCCTTCGAGGACGACCGTCCCGTTGGTCCCGACCTTCGCGTTGAGTTATTTAGTATTTACGGAAGCAGCGTGGATAGCCGTGCAACTGATGCTTCCAGTACAGTCCGTTTCGCTGGATTGACTCCCGCAAAATACAAACTGCGTATTACCGGCGCCGGAATCGTTACCACCGAAAGTGGCGAGATCGATATGACCGCTTCTGGCCCCAATACTACGGAATATGTGCACGTCCGGAGAGAGCCCTTATCGACCCTTGATGCGGAGCTGCTGGCTCCCATAGACGCGAGCATTCCACCCAAGGCCAGGAAAGAATTCGATAAAGGCTCCGACAAGATGCAGCACAAGAACTGGATCGAAGCCAAGACTCACCTGGAACGGGCGATCGCAATCCATCCCAAATACGCTCTGGCCTATAACAACCTGGCGATTATCTACGTAAACCTGAACCAGGGCGAAAACGCGGTGGAATCATTCCGCACCGCCGCCGAGTTAGACGAGCACATTCAGCAAGCGAATCTATACCTTGGCCACTTTTACTACGACAATAAGGATTACAAACAGGCCGAACCCTATCTGCTTCGAGCGGCGGACAGTGAGCCTCGAAACCCGCAACTACTATTGGCGCTCGCTAACACGCAACTGAGAAACGGCGAAGCAGAGCAGGCATTGGGCAACGCTCAGAAAGAGCATTCCGTGCCTGATCACAAAAAGTTTGCCATGGCTCATCTGATTGCCGCCCAGATTCTGACCGACCGCGGAGACAACCAGCGCTCCCGGGAGGAATTTGAGCTGTTCCTTCGCGAGGCCCCCGACTCGCCCATGGCGCCCCGAGTCAAAGAGGCGTTGGCCAAAATTGACACTGGTTCCAAGTGACTCCGATAGTCTACCGGACCTTATCTTTTCTTAGTGGTGGCTCGTATCGAGAACCCGACCCCATAGCCCAGAAAAAGGGTTTTTTTTAATAAACGCTTGAAAGAGGGGTCATTCCAGCTATACTGAAGTTACTGTAGCTCCCGCGTTTAAATCCAGTAGCTCTCGGTCATCGATCCTGATCTACGTTTATTGCGGAAGCTTGTTTTACGTTCAGTGAGCGCCGCGATCTGAACGTCTTCGAATAATGGGGTGTTAGCAAATCTCAGCACCTCTTCTGGCCCTGGATTATCTGGCCTGGTCACACGCTGGATAAATTCCCCAAAGGACTCTTGCGCCGAGTGTCCTCTCAATCCCCTTTTGGAGAGGTGTATAAGATGTCGTCCCGTTTGCTCTGTTCGGCTCAAAAGATGTACGCGAATCATCGATTTTTGCCCCACTGCGCGGCTTTGATTACCATTCTGTCGTGGCTTCTCCTATTCAACGCATGTGGCGCTTCGGCTCCCAGCCCCGCCACTACTAGTCCGACAAATAGCTCAGGAAGTAATTCAAACCCTCAGCTGACCGTTTCGGCCACGCTTCCTGCCGCATCTGTTGGGTCGAACTATACCGCCACCGTCGCGGTAACGGGCGGCACCGCGCCTTATATTTTTTCTGTCGCGTCGGGTCAACTGCCCCAAGGCGTGGGCCTCGGAGGCAGTTCGGGAACCATTTCCGGGACTCCCAGCGCCAGTGGGAATTTCAGTTTTGCCCTCTCGGTTTCAGATTCCAAGGGACTATCCAAACAGCAACCTCTACAAATCGCGGTCTCAAACAGCCCGGCACCCCCGGCTCCGGCGCCGCCCGCCCCAACCACTCCCGCCCCCGCTGGAAACTCGTTCTCGAACGTGCAGCATAGCGGTGGCTGGAGCCAATACGGGCAGGGACCGCCAAACTTTGTGGACTGTTCTCCTTCACCCTGTAATGGCGCCGCATTCTCCATGACTCAAGGCATCAGCTCTCCTTCGATGAGCGGGCAGGCCACTGTGTTCTGGCTCGGAGGCAGTATTCCGTACTCTGACGCCCTGTGGAACAATCCGTTGATCGGTACCGCTTCGTCGCAAGGCGTACCTGACGGCAATCGGACGATGGTTCCCGCACTCCACGACTTCACTTATGACGTGTACTTTTACGGGAATAATCTGGGCCTTTCGCAGGCCCTGGAGTTTGACATCAATCTGTTCTTCAACGGTATGGGTTTCATCTTTGGCCACGAGTGCCGCATCGCAAGCGGCAACGAATGGGACGTTTGGGACAACCAGAACAAGCACTGGATTCCGACGGGCGTTCCCTGCCACCCCAACGACAATTCCTGGAACCATGTGACGATCAAGGTGCAGCGGACCTCGAACGATGATTTGCTATATCAGTCAATCACCTTCAACGGAGTGACCAGCGACCTTAACTGGACCTTTGGCCATGGATCAGCGCCCGGAGGCTGGTACGGAGTAACCATTAACTATCAAATGGACGGCAACCTGCGGCAGGATCCATATAAGGTGTACCTCGACAATTTGACCTTCTCTTACCAGTGAGGGTCCGCTTGAAACTGAAAGGCATGGTCCCGAAACCCGGCGCAGTTCCGCCGGGCGAGGAGCCTGCCTTGAGCGAAGTCGAAGGGATCCCGCGCGGAGCTTGTGGTGGCCCGAATCGGCCCAAACTGCGTCCTTTTGGTGAAGAGCTTCGCTACTAGGCCGGTTGGCCGTTTGTGCCCGCCCGAAGTATCCTTGCCAAGTGTCAGACCTCGACGAGTCTTATCTGGAGAAGCAGAGCGAGCGGAGCCGCCTGGCGGCCAATTACGCCGGCATGACCGATGGCGAATTGCAGCGGCTGGCGCGAAATGCGGAGTCACTAACTGAACTGGCCTGGGATGCGCTTCAAGACGAAATGGACCGCAGGAATCTGGAACCTCTGCAAGAAGAAGCGCCCGAATATCACGAAGAACTGGAACTGCAGGAACTGGTGACCATCCGCCAGTTTCGCGATCTGCCGGAAGCACTGCTGGCGAAGGGCAGTCTGGAATCATCAGGCATCGAATGTTTTCTGGCGGACGAAAACCTCGTCCGGCTGGACTGGTTCATTTCGAACCTCATCGGCGGGATCAAACTCAAAGTGCGCGCCGCGGATGTGGAGAACGCGCAGAAGCTTCTCGACGAGCCGATTCTCGAAGGCCTCTACGTGCAGGGCATCGGCCTGTACGAGCAGCCGCGCTGTCCCAAGTGCCAGTCGCTGGATGTGAACTTCCAGGAGTTGGACCGTCCCATCGCCTACATGAGCGCATTTCTGCGCGTGCCGATGCCCGTGCAACGCCCCGGTTGGCGTTGCCATGGGTGTGATGCGGAGTGGGAGGACGATGGGGCCGAGGGCGGCAGGGCGGGCTCGCGTTAGGTGGCGGCAGAGAAAATCAATCCAACGCGCCAGCCCCGCATCTACGAAGGCGTGGCAACCATGTCGGAATTCACTCTGGCCGAGGCGATCGCGGTTCTCACCCGTACTCCCGCAACGTTAAATGCGCTGTTGCGCGGGCTGCCCAACGTCTGGGTGCACAGCAACGAAGGACGCGGTAAAGACGGACGCAGTGACAAAGCCAACGACACCTGGAGCGCGTTCGACATCGTAGGGCACCTCATCGTCGGGGAGCGCACCGACTGGATGCAGCGCGCACGCATCATCCTTGAGCACGGCGAAGCGCGACCATTTGATCCCTTTGACCGCTTCGCGCAAGTGAAAGAGAGTCAGGGCAAGTCGCTGGAGCAACTCCTGGACGAGTTCGCCCGCCTGCGCAAAGAGAATCTAGCTGCGCTGCAGGCCCTGAATCTACAGCCCGAAGACTTGGCCCGGCGCGGAATGCATCCAGAGCTGGGAGTGGTGACGCTGTCGCAACTGCTGGCGACATGGGCCGTTCACGATCTCACGCATCTGCATCAACTATCCCGCGTGATGGCCCACCAGTATCGTGAGGCAGTAGGTCCGTGGAACGCCTATCTAGGCGTGCTGCAGTGCACGGGTCACAGCGCTCCGTAGACAACGGAAAGAATTAACGAATAAAGAGGCTGGTTAAGCTGGCCTTGAAGCGTTGCCACCGATTGGTCGTCTTGCTGGAAGACGCCGAGGGCCTCGGATATCGCTCGATGTGTTCCACATGTCTGAATCCCCCAGGAATCTCGAAGAGGGCCGCGTCGAGAGACCCTTCCTCCAATTGTGACACTAGTACTTCACTCTTCGAATCAGTCTGCTTCCTGGTCCCGTCTGACAGTGTGTACGTGATTTTGGAAGTCGTCAGCGAACGCAGAGCGAAGCCTGTTTCCTGTTCCCCAGCAGCGATGAATCCAACCTTCTCCATTGGGCTTTTCCCAGTGACCGCAAGTGTGTACGCGTGATGATTCTTGCCCTCAGGCCACTTGTAATCGCAGGATAATCGCTGGTTGAGATCGATGTACCATGCGTCGGTCACGGTTTCTTGCGGTTCAGACGCTGAGCCTTCAAGCGGAGTCTGCTTTCTTGTGGTGATAACGTGCCGCGCGATGTGGCCGAACATCGCTTCCCGCTCGCCTGTGTCCGTTGTCGTTACTTCGATTCGCAGGGTCGGTTTTTCCGACCCTTGCTTCGCGGGGATCTGTAGTCCGCGCGCCTTGATCTGCTTCTTGGTCAGCGGCCGAGGCGGATACGGCGCTGAGGCGTATTCGGAAGCGTCAAGATTCAACTCAAAAATCTGTCCCAGATCGCACCGGGTAATGGCAACCAGCCGCGGACCATACATCAATTGCAGTGACCCATCTGCTTTCTTCTCTCCGGCGGAATTGCGGAATTCCATACGCTTCCGGTCAGCCGAGATATAGATGATGTGCTCGCTCGAATTTCCAGCGTCCCCATAACGAATCGTCATTTTAATGCCGGTGTTTGCTGGAGCTTGCAATGGCGGGACGGCGAGGAGAAGTAACAACGTGGGGGCAAAAGGCACGACGCACCCTCTTCAAGGCCGATCAAGAAGCTTGCGAGGTAAGGCTAGCTTTACGCCGAGTCCGAGTCAAGCCGCGCGCGGTCATTGCCGGTCAGCTTGGCAAAGCCCTTCCGAATCACATCCAGCGTATCTTCCGCCAGCTTCAGCGCGGGGAGTTCTTCTTGGCTGAACCACCTGACTTCAACGGCGTCGCTGGCGGCGGCGAGATCTCCCGCAACCCGGCGGCACAGAAAATCAATCAAAACGTAGTGATATTGCACGCGCCGCTCTGGGCTACGCAGGATGCGGTCGTAGACGCCGAGGAGTTCGTCCGGCTCGACGGTGAGTCCGGTTTCTTCGCGGGCCTCACGAATGGCGGCTTCGCGTACCAGTTCGCCGACTTCCAGCACGCCTCCGGGGATGGACCACTCGGCCTGCAGCGGCGGATGGGCGCGCTTTACGAGAACGACGCGGGAGTCTTCGATGATGATGGCGCCGACCCCGACCAGCGGAACTTCAGGGAATTCACGTTGCATGGTTCAAGATTTTAAAGCCTTCTGAGGTTGAACAAGTTACCCGGGAAGAATACAAGATTCACCCTGTGTTCCCCTGTGTCCTCTGTGTTTAAGGTTGTGACTTTCTGTCTGACTCCGTCCCCTGTGGTTAAATGGTGTCGCCATGGCACTGGAAGAATACAAACGGAAACGCAAGTTTGAGCAGACGCCCGAGCCTCCCGCGAAAATTGAGAGCAAGGCTGGACACCGTTTCGTAGTGCAGAAGCACGACGCCACGCGCTTGCACTATGACTTTCGCCTGGAGATGGACGGCGTGCTGAAGTCCTGGGCGGTGCCGAAGGGACCGTCACTCGATCCGGGCGACAAGCGGCTCGCGATGCAGGTCGAGGATCATCCTGTTTCGTATTTTGATTTCGAAGGCATTATTCCAGAGGGCAACTACGGCGCGGGTACCGTCATGGTGTGGGACGTGGGCACATGGCAGCCGCTCTCACCGGTGCCGGTAAATGGCAAGTATGTGCCAGGCACGGACGCCGAAGCGGCCGCGATGCTGACCAAGGGAGACCTGAAATTTCGTCTCGACGGGAAAAAACTGAAAGGCGACTTCGCGTTGATCAAGATGCGCGGGCGGCGTCCGGGGAGCAAGGGAAACGAATGGCTGCTGATCAAGAAGCATGACGACGCGGCGGTTGAGGGCTATGACGTCGACGAGTTTGACCAGTCAGTGCTGAGCAAACGCAGTCTTGCTGAAATTGCCGGCGATCAAGGCTCGGCGGAGTGGAAGAGCCGTCCCGCAGGACGCGGAAAATTGAAGGCCGCGTGGCTGGCGGATGCTGTCGCAAAGCTGGACAAAAAAAATCTAGCAAAGAAGCCGGCCGCTAAAAAAAAACAAAAGAAATAACCGCCCTTCGGCTTCCGAAGAACTACCCTGTGTCCTCCGTGTCCCCTGTGGTAAAGGGGTTGGGGTTGGCCGCCGTGAAGCGCCCCATGCCCTCCACGATCCATCCCATGCTGGCAACTCCCGTGAGTGAGCCATTCGACGGCCCAGAGTGGCTGTTCGAGATCAAGTGGGACGGCTACCGCGCGGTTGCTTTCATTGAAGCAGGCAAAGTCCGGCTCGTCTCGCGTAACCAGAACGACCTAACGCCTCGTTATCCCGAGTTAAAAGATCTGCCTGAGTTCGTTAAAGCCAAGCAGGCAATTCTCGACGGCGAAGTCGTTGCCCTTGATGAGCAGGGGCGAGCGTCATTCAGTCTGATGCAGCAGCGCACCGGATTCCGTCCGGGCGGACGGAAAGCCGCTGCCAAGGCCGACGTGCCCGTGCTGTATTACGCTTTCGATCTTCTATACCTCGATGGCTACGACCTGCGCCGCGTGCCTCTCGATGAGCGAAAACGCCAGCTCGCTTCGATTCTGGTTGTGGGAGATTCCTTACGCTACTCCGATCATTACGAGCAGCAGGGAAAAGCGCTGTTTGAGATCGCGCGGCAGAAGGGACTGGAAGGTATTCTGGCCAAAAAGCGTGATAGCCCCTACCTTGAGCATCGCACCCGCGAGTGGCTGAAGATAAAAATCACGCACCGCCTTGAAGGTGTAATCGGCGGATACACGGAGCCCGAAGGCAGCCGCGCCTACTTCGGTTCCATCGTCCTCGGTCTATATGACAAGCAGGGACGGCTGATCCACGTAGGCCAGGCGGGCAGCGGATTTGACCAAAAATCGCTGGGCGAAATCTCGAAGCTGCTGAAGAAGTTGGAGACGAAGCAGAATCCGTTCTATGGCGAAGTCGAAGCGCTGCGCAAAGTGACATGGGTGAAGCCGGAACTTGTCGCGGAGATTGAGTACGCGGAGTGGACGCACGGTTCCTCGGGATCGAGCGCGCCGAAGCTGCGGGCCCCAGTGTTTCTGGGATTGCGCGACGACAAGGATCCGAAAGAGTGCGTGCTGGAAGAAGAAGTGACGCTCTAGCTCGCAGCTCGTCTCGCCACTTGAACGCAAAGCAGGCGGAGAGCACGAGGATGCTATTTGATGTCCTTCATCGAAAGCAGAGTGCCATAGTCGCGGCCGCTGGGATCAACGGCACGAGCGTTGACGGCGGCGAAGGCTTGTTTGAACTCGGGATACTTTGTCACCAAAGCTCTCATCACAGCTATGTTGCTCTGATAAGTTTGATTGGTATTTGAAATGTCGCTCACCTGATATCGGACGAGCAAATCCAGGTCATTGCCCATCGCGTCAGGGTACATGGCAGTCACTCTGTAGGTGATTGCTCCCGCTTGGAAGTCCACGGTCTTGCCTTCTGCGGGGAAATCGGCCGGCTGCAGGCTTTGAGACTCATCGTAAAGTTTGTCGGTCGCCGCGGTGCTCATGAACGGCAAAGGCGAGATCAGATTACGCGCCATAAGATAGTAGAGCCAGGCATTGTGCAGCTGACCTTTCGCTTTGTACTCCCGCGCGCGGGCCGTGAACCACTCACTGTCGTGACCGGACACTTGCAGCGCCTTGATATACAGGCCTCCCAGTTTCCACTCATTCCCCATCTGCTGAAGAATGAGCGAAATCGCATTTGGGCCCTGCGGTGACGAGGCGTCGAGAATTACTACTCCGTATTTGCCGGGAGGCAAGCTATTCAAATAAAAAGCCGCGCTGCCGGAAGTTTGACCGCTCTTGCCAAAGACGCCACAGAAAAATTCCGCGTGCGCGATAGGAGCCGTTCCGTCCGCTTCCAGCAGGAAGGGGGGACGTGCCGTCGCGTGTGAACCGGCGAGGGCTTTTTGATGATCCTTCACCGTGTTCTCAATGCCGGAAAAGTCGGACCCGAGACTTGGGATCGCGTTCTGACGAAGCGAAGCCACGTCACCCTTCGCGATCATGTCGAAGTAGCGCTGCCCCGTGCTGCTCAATGCGGAGCGTGTCGCCGCGTCCATGTCGGTCGCCGTCTGGCAGTTCTCGGCGTAGCTGCTCACGGTCGCAATTATGAAAACTATAAGCGCCAACGCCGTCCGAATTGCGCCACGATGTAAGCCGGAAGTCATCGAAGTGCCGGTAATAATATACTTGACTAACCAACGGGCTTTTGTTAAAGTCTGCACATGGAACCCCCGGAGACTCTTCAGCAGGCTATTAGATATTTCTCGGACGGGCAAGTTTGCATTGACACTGTAGCTGCGCTCCGCTGGCCGAAAGGTCCGACCTGCCCAGCCTGTGAGCACAAAGAGCATTATTACCTGAAAACCCAGAAACGGTGGAAGTGTAAAGAGTGCGGTCGGCAATTCTCCGTTAAGCTGGGGACGATTTTTGAGGATTCAGCGATTCCTTTGGACAAGTGGCTTGCAGCGTTGTGGATGCTAGTGAACTGCAAGAATGGAATCAGCAGTTATGAAGTCGCTCGCGATCTTGGCATTACGCAGAAGTCTGCTTGGTTTGTTCTCCAGCGGCTCCGGCTCGCATTGCAGGGCAAAAGCATTGTCAAAGTCGGTGGGCCTAATTCCGAAGTGGAAGTGGACGAGACTTTCATCGGCGGCAAAGCGCGAAACATGCACAAGGCGCGGCGTCTGCGAATGAAGATGGGCGAGAACCATGGTGGCAAGGCAATCGTAGTAGGAATGCTCCATCGCGGAGGCAAGGTTCATGCCAAGATCGTGCCCAATCGCAAAAAGGATTCTCTGTACGAGGCTATCAATGCGACTGTCGAAAAAGGCTCTGCCATTTTCACTGACGAGCACCCTGGTTATCTGGGCGCGGTTCAGAGTGGCTACACTCACGAAATCGTGAATCACTTGGAGCGATACGTAGATGGCCGCGTACACACTAACGGCCTAGAGAACTTCTGGAGTCTTTTGAAACGCGGGCTGAACGGCACCTACATTTCGGTTGAGCCGTTCCATTTGTTCCGCTACGTAGACGAACAAGTGTTTCGCTACAACAATCGTGGAACGCGGAACGAAAAGATTTCAGATTCGCAACGCTTCGAATTAGCTCTTTCGCAGGTTGCCGGAAAGCGGTTGACCCTAGCAGAGGTTACAGGGAAAGACTGGCAAGCGCCCTTCTAGTCCTAATCGCGGGAAACGCGGGAAGAAGGCCGGGGCTTAGATGCCTTGGCCTTTTTCTCTGCCGCCAACATTGCTTGCATATCAGAGTGGGATACCTGGAGAACCTTGCGAAGGGCGTGGGTAAAACTGGAAAATTCGGAACTGTCGCCTTTTTTTGACAAAAAACCTGCTTTTGCACTGGACATGAGGGGTACAATTAAAGCGTTGTGGGGAGGATGCGTCCTTCCAAAGAAACATCCCCCCTCAACGGTTGACGGTGAGCGGCCATTTGCGACCGCAGCGAATTCCAAACTCGCTGCGCGGGCCGCTTACCTTTTTATTCCATTTTCATTGTGCGACTGATTGAGCAATGGGTGTCAAGTCCAAGGGAGTAATGGTGTAGGCACCTTGTAGCACGGTGTACTACATGGGGAAGAAAGGAAGGCGAACATGGAAGACAGAGATTTTGCCGTTAAGTACCTAAGCGAGCACAAAAAGGACTTGCTTGAAAGACGCGAGAGGCTGATGCGCCCGGTGCAAGAACTGGACCAAGAGCTCGAACACGTAGACGCCACATTGCGCTCCATACAAAAAACTCACACTCTGAGTTTCCCGAAAGAAGATTTTTTCCCTGTCGCCAAACTGCGGAAGCTGACACAAGTACAGGCTCTAACGGTTATTGCCAAACACAATGGCGGAATCGTTCGGGCACAAGAAGCGAAGCGGCTCCTTATCAAGGCTGGCGTAATGCGGGAGACGAAAAACTCCACCAACATCATTCACGCCGTGATCCTGCGGAGTGAGAAGTTTGAAAGGGTTCGCCCTGGCGAATATCGGCTCAAGGAGAATATGACTCCCAGCAACAGCCAGCTAGAGGAAGTGGCAAGGCTTGGCAATCTCTCCACAAAGCCGATGTAGGGTGGTTTAGGATGTTTGTACACGTAGAGATTCCAGTTGACGGCAGCTCGAAATTGCAGGAAACTCCTCCGCAGGATACTATAAAAGGTTTCCTACGCCAGGAGGATACCCTTTGGATAGCAGTTCCACCCTTCGCGTTCTTCTCGAACCACGGCAATCTGACCCCAATATTTGGGTGGCGAATTGTCTTGAGACTGGATTTGTCACCACAGGTCTTGGATACGACGAAGCACGGGAAAGCATTTTGGAAGTTCTACGCACAGAAATTCTCTACGCTCGCGGGAACGGCAAAAGGCTCAGAACTCGGTCGACTATTTCTGCAGCCCTGGAGAAGAAATGGAAGACCGTAACCAGTGAACACCCCCCGGAAAGTATTAATCTCTTCCCGCCAGAAAAGAAACGTCCAGGGCGTGCTACCCACGAAGGCTCCGTCTCCGTGGCTCGGGCCGTCCGATGAAATACCGGATGTAGGTTTCGCCGCTTTTCTCCAGATCATGCATGAGTATTTTCCGCGACTCGTCTACTCGCGAGAGGCGATCCACTATGCACGATTCAAGCCATGCAATCAGCATACGGCTGACCCTGACCCACAGGTCTACCCAATCTTTGCAAGAGAACAGGCAACGATGGTTGGGCATGAGCAAATCGAAGGATTATTGGAGGAGTTTAATATTACCCAGCAGCAGTTTCGCGACGCCTTCAATGCGTTCTATGAACTTACTGGACCTGAACTAAGCTAGAGCCCCTGTCACGGCCTTCTCAGTCTGTCTTGACAATGCTTGGTTAGTCAAGTATATTTGTGCCGAAGTGCCGCCTTTGCTTTCAATAGCTTAGATGAAGATTGGCCGCTTTAAGTCGTCTTTGCGTTCATTTAATTGTACGCCAGCTAAATAACATTCGATGGCAAGTGCGCCCGCATGGCCCCCGCTTCGTGCCATAGCATTGTGGACTGCAAGATAGTAAGTTCAATACGTTCAATCTGGTAGAGGGACGGCCCACCAGCCGTCAGCGAACCGCATTCGAACTTTGCTGCGGTGCTAGAATTTTGTTTGGGAGTGCCTGCGGTGTCCCCGAAATCGCAGACGTTTCAGGAGGAGTGGTCATGCGCACAGGATGGAAGTTGGCAACGTGGGTGATCGCAGGTGTTCTGTGCGTGGGGCTTGTCCCGGCGTCCGCTTCTTCTCGCAACCAGCGCAAAGCGAAGAAGCCGCAGTTGCCGCCGCTGCCCTCGGGCCCGCGGGGGCCGGTTCCGCAGATTCCGCTCGATTCCATTCCAGCAGTCGCGCCACAGGTTAGTTATCAGAGCGGACAGCTCACCATTGTCGCGCCCAATTCGACGCTGGCAGACATTCTGCGCGCGGTACGCAAAACGACCGCTGCTGAGATTGAGATTCCCACCAACGCCACCGAGCGGGTGGTAACCCGGCTGGGACCGGGACCGGCGCGAGACGTAGTTGCGGAATTGTTGAACGGTTCGCGATTCAACTACGTGCTGCTCGGTTCTCCTGCGGACGCGAATCAGCTGACTCGGGTCGTGCTGGTGGCGAAAACTGCCGAAGCGCCAAGTCCAAACGAGCAAGCCTCAAATCCTCAAGGGCAGCCGGGACAGCCCGTCATGGGACAGCCCGGATATGTTCCGCCGCCACAACAAGAGGCCGGAAATGTTCCCCCGGACGGTCCCGACGCCGAAACCCCAGAAGAGAATCCCGATGAGAACGCCGACCAGAACGCCGTGGAAGCGGAACAGCCGCCCCCCGGACCGGAGCAAGGTGTGAAGACTCCCCAGCAGATGCTGCAGGAGATGCAGCAGCGGCAAATGCAAATGCAGCAACAGCAGCCTCCTGGACAACCCCCGATTCCCGGCGGCGCGACGCCACCGCAACGTCCTCAGGAGCAATAGACTGCGATCGGCGGCCTTTTCTCCCACTATGGCAGGGGACACGTGTCCTCGCCTTGACACTCGTGTCCAGTTCGAATCAGACCTAAATAGCCCGCCAGTGGACCCTTCATCGATTCTGGCGCCGGCTTCCGATGCATTTCAGTTACTTAACAGTCATTGCAACTTTGGCATCTGAGTTGCCTTTTCCTATTTGTAGAAAGAAAACATATCTGGAGGATGTTATGGCAAAGGTGATCGAATTCTATATTCCCACACGGTTTCACAGGCGAGTGAAGTTGGTCCCGCTGGCCCAGCGGGGCAAGGTGCTTGAGTTTCCGGCTGAGCTTCGGAAATCCGCATAACGGGAGTTACGAAGATGCGAGGTTCGGGCGGATACACATCGTCTTCAACAACTCCCCTTACTTCTTCAACAACTTCCCCTACTTCCAGACGATAGTGCGGGCTTTGCCTCCGAGATCTCTTACGCTGAATGTTTTACTGGAATCTTATGATCGGGGCCGAAGCTTTTTTTAGTGTGATTTAGGGCCGATTTCCATCCGTGCGTTCAGAATGCAGAGACGCGGAAGGCTCAAGGGGATGCTGCACGGTTCGGGCAGTAACCTGGGGATCAACTTCACCCATCGCCTGTTGCAGTAACTTCCAGTCGCGGGCAATCTCCCGCTCCGAAACACTTGGCGGACTGCTCCTCTGCAACTCTGCTTGGAGCCTTGCCTCAAGAAGTGCCTGCACCACTTGCGGAGGAGCGCCGCTGGTCAGAACGTTCTCCGCTGACTCCCCTACACTCACCACCCGCGGTCCGACATTCATGTGAAGAACCGGTCTGCCTTGCTGGTCGAGTCCAGCCTTGGCTCTGGACTGCATATGTTCCCATGCCTTCTCTACATTGACTGGCGAAGTCCCAGTATTGGCCTTGGCCAAAAGGTGTTCCAACGCCTTGCGATAGGCGCGGAGATCCTCGCGACCGATAGGCTTTTCGGGGTCGCTGTCCAGTGCGAATATCATCGCGTCGTGGCTCGGATCGAAGCGGCCACTTCCGCTCCCGACGAAAACGGCGGCCACGCATCCGGCAAAAATTGGGCTCACGACGGCGCTGGGAACAATGTACTTCTTCGATTTGAAAAATGACTCAACCACGCCGTGGACGGCGGTACTCCGAGCCACGCTCCCGGGGACCTGAGGAATGATGGTTCTCGAAAGCCTGAGCTCCGGATGACGCGTGCTGAACTTAACCAGGGTCTTTGCCACCTGCTTAGGTGTGGTGACACCAATATCCGCCACAAAACTGCGATGCAGAGCCTTGGGCTGATAAAAGTTGATGACGTCTTTAACAAAATCTGCGCAGTTCCGAGAGACCGTGTGAAAGTGAGACCGATTCGGGGACGAGTTGTACTTAAGGATCAGAGCCTCATCCTGTTCGGCAGTGGTCTCAATCTCGAAACCGTAGATCGTCCGGTCGTAGGACGAGCCCACAAGTTCATACCAGTTTCCCCCCGGAGTCTCTCCGTTCGGCAAATCGGGGGCGACGTCCTCTAAATATTTTCGGCGATAACGATCCCGCAGGAAGGCAACCATCTTCGCATCCCCAAACAACGGCACATCTTGGGGATTCTCGACCGCGTATAAGTAAGGAACAAGCGGAATTGCAATCCAGTCGTAGCCGCCAACTCCGTTATATCGGCTCAGGACAATGCCCATCTCTCCAGCAGCGCACCGGCGAAGGATCAAAGGAGTTTCGGCGCAGACGCCGGACAGATACACAGCTGAGTGACCGGTAGCGGAAAAGAATCCCAGTTTCCCGTAAGGCTCTTCAAGCAGAAGAGTAGCCGAGGCCCCGGCCTTCGGCGCAAAAGCCATAATAGCCACCACAAAGGTAGCGAACGTGCCAATGACTCGCCGTATCAATAAGTTGTTGCCTCGCACGATAATCTCCAACCCAAAACCGAAACGCCGGCTCCTTTAGAAACCCTACAGACAAAGGTTAGTTGCCTCTAATCTGAGATGCCAGTTACGGAAGTTCGGGTACATGGGCGGAGTGCCGAGTAACTGATGAATGTTGTGGCGAGGTTACAAATCAGAGTCAAGCAGTTGCTTCCGGGCCCAAAGCGCGCTTTCGGCCACCGATTGATCTTCATCGGCTGCAAGCTGTTCGAGCAGCGGAAGAAACTTCCGGTCGGCGCTATTGCCCATGGCGATGGCAACGTTCCGCCGCAGACCAGCACGCTTTGTCCGGCGGACGGGCGATCCGCGAAATACTTCGCGGAACTCTTCCGCGCTCATTTCAGCAAGCCAATCAAGCGCAGGATTGACCAGCTCGGGTCGAGGCTCGAACTCAGGCGCAGTGGTTGCCGGAGCCTTACGGTTCCAGGGGCAGACATCCTGGCAGATGTCGCATCCAAAAATATTTTGGCCGATGCCTGTCCGCAACTCCTCGGGAATCGCTCCCCGCTTCTCGATCGTGAGATAGGAAATGCACTTGGTGGCATCGAGTTTATAGGGACCGACAAAAGCGTCGGTCGGACAAGCCTCGATACAGCGGGTGCAGCTCCCACAGCGGTCGGGAGCCGGCAGATCCGGTGCAAGTTCGAGAGACGTCAGGATCACGCCCAAGAAAAGCCACGAACCCTTTCCCTGATTGATGATGCAAGTATTTTTGCCGATCCACCCCACGCCGGCGTACTTCGCGTAGACACGCTCAACAATAGGCCCGGTGTCGACGTAGGAGCGGGTTATGACATCAAGTCCTTCGCCAGCATCAGCGGCTGCGCTTAGAATCGCATCCTCCACGCGCCGCAGACGCCGCATGACGGCTTCGTGATAGTCCTCGCGGCTCCAGGCGTATCGAGAGATCCAGCCGCGGCCGCTGGCATGGACCTGATTCGAGTACGGCTGTGCGCTGTTGTAATTGATGGCGCAGACCACCACGCTTCGCGCCCAGGGTGCGACGTGTGAAAGCGATTCACGCTTGAGTGCGCCCTGTTCATCGCGCGCTTCCATGTATCGCATTTCACCCGCGTGACCAGCCGCGATCCATTCGGGAAAGTAACGAAGTTCGGCAGCGCCCCTTGCCGAGGCAACGCCCGAAAGGTCGAAGCCGGCATCCTGGGCTGCGCGTTTGACGGTCGCCGCGATATCACTGACTCGACTCATGACTGGGAGTTTTCCCGTTTTTCAGTGCTTAGCTTGGAGCTACTCAGGCGCCGATACTGAAAGCAGCTAGTTCCAAATTGGAAATACAATTCATTTTTCTTTCGAAATTTTTCTTGCTTTCCTTAATTCAGGGTATAAGCTTTTTTTCACAGAGTCACGCACTTCCCATGCGCGTTCTCCGAATTCTTGTTTCGAAGGAGAAGCCAATATGGCGCAAGTTCCAAAATCACAACTAGCCACCATTCAGATTTCAGTCATTAATAAGAGCACGGTTCTGACGGACGACCAAGTGATCCCCGTCGTCGCGGCCCTGCAAAAACAAGTTACAAATGATTTCCGGCCGGTCTGGGGCGTAGATGCCGAACTGCAGTTTGTCCCGAGTGGAGCCCAGCCGCCGGTTGGTACCTGGTGGTTGTCGATTCTCGACGACTCCGACCAGGCTAACGCGCTCGGCTACCACGACCTCACCAGCGATGGACTGCCGATCGGCAAGGTCTTTGCCGGCACCGATCTAAAGATCGGCGCATCCTGGTCGGTCACTGCCAGTCACGAACTGCTGGAAATGCTGGCCGATCCCAACATCAACCTCACGGTATTTGTACAGAACGCCGAAACTACGGGAAAACTGTACGCCTATGAAGCCTGCGATGCTTGCGAGGCCGAGAACCTTGGTTATCAGGTCGATAACATTCTGCTCTCCGACTTCGTCTTCCCATCGTGGTTCGAGAGCTTTCGCGCCCAGGGCTCGACCCAGTTCGATCAAACCGGACACATCCAGGGTCCTCTGCAACTTCTTCCTGGGGGATACATTGGCGTGTTCGATGTGAGCGCTGGAACTGGCTGGCACCAGATGATCGCGGAAAAGCGGCCCCTCAATATGAATCAGAGAGGCAATGTCGGCAGCCGCCGTGAACGCCGGCGGATACCTCGCGAACAATGGCTGGTCAGCGCACCGCATAAGGAGATCACGCGCCGAGCGACCGACTACCGTCGGCGCTTGGATGCTTTGCAGACTCAAGCTGCTTGAGACAGCCCTTCCCCCATTTCCCCCCGCGTGAAAACGCGGGGGTTTTGCTTCCAGCCGCGATTCGGCTTTGCAAAACTCAAAAGCGTCGGACAAACGTCAAACGAACGCAGGCCGCTCTTTTCAGGCTGACGAATCCACGATTCGCAGTCCGCAAGGCTCGCCCGATGGTTGGATTGCAGTTGGATTGCTGTTGGTTTGATGGTTCGTATCAGGATATGGCTTTAGCCATATCGCAAGCGCGCCCGAAGCAACGCGGCTTCAGCCGCTGTCTGGACCTGGAATCCCTCGAAATAAAAAAGAGCGGCAATCGCCGCTCCTAAAAACTCGCTACTCGGTTCTGGCTACACTCCGAGCTTCTTAACTTCCTCGTTGTAGTACTTGCGATAGAGAATGTCCCACTCCTGAGAACCTTCGAGAATGGTGCGCTTCTGGCTCTCAATCTTATGGCGGGCGGCCACATCAATCTTTTCTTCCTGGTTCAGGAGCTCTTCGAGAATCTTGCGGGTCTCTTGCCGGATCGTGTTGGGGTCCTCAACGAACTCGACTTCGTCGAGCTGTTTCAGCACGTCCGACACGGCCCGGGCGAGCACGTTGACTTTGTCGCGGCTCAATCTCACAGCACCGCCTTATATTTGCGCACCAGTTCGCTTTTCACCTTGCGGAACATTTCCTGGTAGTTGGCGCCGCTATTTCGCATCTCGTCGGAGTAAGCCTCCAAAATCACGCGCACCTCGTCGTTGATGCGGTCCTCAAGGGAAAGCTCATCGAACAGGGCCGCGTGGACCCGCTCGGTAACCGCCGGCACGGTTGCAGTTTCTATGAACTTGCCAGCAATCAGTTTCTTGGTGAGTTGGCGGGCCAGGTAGCCCACATATTCTTTGGAAAGAAGCATGTGTGGATCGAATGCCTGCTGCAGGAAATGTTCTTCGTGAATCAAAAAGTGTAACACAGCACGCTGGCATCGGCGGGCGCCTGCACCACCGTGCAACCCCGGCACTCCCGCTGGCACCTTGTTTACGGACGGCATACAATGCTGCCTAGGCGAGAGCCTCATATGTCTCCCATTCCTGACGATCTCACTACCGTCAAAGACGACATGATTGCCTTCATCGAAGGCCACGGCATGCGCCGCTTTCACGGCTACGTGGACTACGACGAGGTGCAGTGCGTCACCTGGGAATCGGGCTCGAATCCTGACGGATGGAAAGATTTTGTGGAACTGGCCAAGTCGGCTGGCGCTCCTTTCCTGACCATGCACGCCTGGACCTTGGAGCGCACCGAACTCGACGAAATGGTGGAGCGGCTTTCGAATTCGGAATTCACCGACGGTGACGACGTCGATGACGCGCGCTGGCTTCGCGCCCACGTCGGAAAAGTTGGCTTCCTGCAGTTGGGATGGGCATACCAGGGCTCGATGTTTCTTTGCGAAGTCGGCACCGAGTGGTACGAGCGCTACCAGCGATTGCTAGAAGTGTCCGACGAATTCGGCGGCATCACAATTGACGAACCTGACCAGGACGACGAGACCTAACAAAGGAACATGTAGGGACGGGCACCCTCGCCCATGTCATCCTGAGCGAAGCGGCAGATTCTCGAAGAGAATCAGCCGCGCAGTCGAAAGCCTGCCCTGAGCGAAGCCGAAGGGGACCCCTTTCCCGCCATCAGTGCCCGAGGCTTAAAGAGGAGTTCCTGCCACCCCTGAGCGCAGTCGAAGGGTCCAGGCCGAGCGGGCCTCGGCAGGTTCGTCAACCGCATCCTTCAAAGTAGTACACTCCTGCATTATGCGATGGATCCTGGGAGACGTTAATAGCCACCTGCTCGCGTCTCTACCTTCAGAGTTGCGCGACAGTCCCGTGCTTCGCGGGGCTGTCAGTGTGCAAGCGCTCCCAATCCTGTCTTCTCTCCTTGCCCGGCGCGGCATTACCGACGCCGACTCGGCCACGCGCTTTCTCACTCCCTCGCTTTCCCATCTTCATCCGCCAGAACAGATGACCGGAATTCCCGCCGCCGTTGACCGCATAGATGCAGCTATCGAACGGAAGG
>WNFG01000685.1_pt1 | contig 31187 bp, 28 predicted proteins | sample 5400431 | NCBI WGS metagenome assembly WNFG01 (sample SAMN13153346, study PRJNA577476) | soil metagenome | isolation source: 120 cm saprolite under Douglas fir tree site 2 hole 3 replicate 2 | place: USA:California | collected 2015-04-18 | reverse complement strand
TCGCGCATCGTCAACGTCACTTCGACCCCCATTAGCTACGCTACGAGCGTGCAGCCGATTTTCACGACGAACTGCACGAGCTGTCACGCGGGCCCGGGGGCGCCGCAGGGAATGAGCCTCGTGAGCGGAGTGTCATACAACAACATCGTCGAGAAGGCGGCGGGAGAAGTGCCGACGCTGGCGCGCGTGCGCAGCTTCCGGCCCGACTCATCGTACCTCGTTCACAAGATCGAAGGGACACAGACCTCGGTTGGTGGATCGGGCGCGAGGATGCCGCTCGGCTGTGTTGGGTCGTCCTGCCTCGACAACGCGACCATCAACCTGATCCGGAACTGGATTCTCCAGGGAGCGGCGAACAACTAAGCGCGCTTCAGGTGTCGCCGGCCGCTGAGGAGATAGAGGAAGAGAAAAACCACCGTGAGGGCGCTGACGCCGTACTTCCACACCGCGCTGGCGTCGGACGTCGACAACAACCCTTCGATCGTGCCGGCGATCGCGAGCAACGTCACGACCGCGCCGAGCATGCGCGCGGCGATCCGGCCCTCGAGGACGAGCGCGTCTTTGCGCGTGCGATCGCCGGGCGCAATCAACGCTCTTGCTAAACGGAATCCCGCTCCAGCGGAAATGAATATCGCCGTCAGCTCCAGCACTCCGTGTCCAACGACGAATGTGACGAGGTAGCTCAGCGCGTTGTAGTTCTTGAATAGCCCCAGGCCGAGCCCGAGCATCATTCCGTTGGCGAAGAGCAGCCAGGCGGTGAGCAGCCCACCGGTCAGCCCACCGACGAACACGCCGAACGAGACCTGGATGTTGTTGGTGATGATGGCGGCCGCTATAACGGGTCGTTCTTCCCCCGGTGCTTCGGCGTAGCCGCGTCCCTCCGCCGTTCGTTCCGCGGCCTGTTCGGCGCGCCTGACCATGACGGGCGACACGATTTCCTCGGCGAGCGCCGGCCGCTCCCGAATCATGACGTAGCCCACGGCGGCGGGAACGGTGAACAGGAGAAACGCGAGCAACACGTATTGCCACGACGCGACAACGGCGGCCGGGAAGTCGTACAGGATGTAGTGTAGCAACAGGGTGTGCTCTTTGCCCCGCGCGCGATACAGCGCGTTGTGTCCGGCGCTGACGACGCGCTCGAGATAATCGATGACGCGCGGATCGACTTGATAGGTCCGAGCACGGGCCAGATCCGCTGCCACCTCGCGGTATTGCGCCGCGAACGCCGGAATCTCGCTGGCGGACAGCGCACCGACCCCGGAGCGCTCCATGCGGATCGCGGTTTCGCGAAACGACTCCCAGCCTCGCCGTTTCTTCTCGACGAATCGCTCCGCCGGCACGCTCATGCGACCGGCGGCGCCGGCCTGCGGTCGGGCCGCAAAACGGCTCCGGCGCTTGCGCTGCTCTTCCGCGAACACGGTGACGAGATACGCCTCCGGGTCCGCGTTGCGGCGCGGGATCCGCCCCTCGAATCGCCGCACCAGATCAGCGGTAATGCGAACCTGCACGTCGGGAGCCAGCTCGTTCAACCGTCCCAGGAACCGGTCCAGCAGTCTGAACTCCTGCTCCGAGAGCTCGGGCGGCCCTGTCTCGATTGGCTCGTCAGCCGGTTGCGTCGCCGCTCCAGTCTGCAGCGCCGCCCCCAACGTCCAATCCGTTGGGCGATCACGAACGACGATCGTCCCTGCCGCGATGTCGCCCGGCCGTTTATTGCTCCGGTGGAGGAAGATCGTCAGCAGTGCGGGAAGCAGCGGCGGGACGAAGTAGGTATCCAGAATTCGCACCAGATTGCGAATCACCGCTGCCGCCGGCGTGATCGGCCGGCCTGTATCCATCACGACCCGAATGCCCAACGCCTGCTTGCCGGGGGTGCGGCCGCCGTTCAACGCCTCGAACAGCGTGAAGTAGCCCCAAACCAATAGGAAGACCAGCAGCCACATGAGCGCGGCCAGCCAGCCGCGCACCGCTCTTCCTGTCTGCCCGACGACCGCGTCAAACGCCATCGCGAGGATGACGAGGGCGAGCAACATGAGGAGCAGGTCGAGCAACGCGGCGGCCAGACGGGAGCCGACACCGGCCAATTCGAAGTGGACGTCGACGTGCTCCGGCGTTTCGACGCCGTGGCGTTGCCGGAGATCGAGGTCTCGCGCGGAAGGCTGCACGTCCTCATCTTACCCTGCGACTGTCACTCGCGCAGGGAGCCGACTATTCCGGAGAATCTGAGCACCTCGAATCTGAGGCCGATGCAGCTCGGCGAGATCCTCGATGGCAGCTTCAACATCTTTCGCCGCCACTTCGGCCTCTTCATGCGCCTCAGCGTCCTGCTCGTCTGGTTGCCGACCGCGCTGGGGATCTACATCCAGCTCCGTTTCAGCGGCAATCCCCAGGCGATGCTCGCCTTTTTCGAGGAGCACGCGGCGAGCGTGGTGTTATGGGGACTCGTGCTGCTGGTGGTGTTTACGACGGCCGGCCTGCTACTCCGGACCGGCACGATTCGCATCATCTCCGACTCGTATCTCGGACAGGAGCCGACGTTGGGATCGGCGCTCCGCTTAGGCACTTCGAAGATCATCCCGCTCCTGCTCGTGACGCTCAGCAAGAACCTGTTGCTCTTGTTGATCATGTTCTTCGGTGTGCTGGTGGTGGTTCTGCTGGCCCTCTCCACCAAGATCATCGGAGCGATCGGTGGTCTATTCGCGTTCGCCGGCGGTTGTGCGCTCTTCTGGTTCATCCCCTATATCGCGACGGCGTACGGCGTGACGACGCCCGTCGTCGTGCTGGAAGACCTGTCCAGCTCGTTCGACGCGTTCGGCCGCTCGTGGGACCTGACTCGTGGCTCGCGCGGCAAGCTCTTCGCAACCGTCGCGGTCACGTTGCTCATTTCCCAATTCCTGCCGGGAATCGTGGTGAGTGGCATGAGCACCGCCGTGGGTCTGACCGCCGGCTCGAACTGGCAGCCGTTCTTTGCCGTGCTCGGCTCGCTTCTGGGAATCGTGCTCGCGCCGATTCTGCCCTGCGCGCTGACCCTCGCGTACTACGATCTGCGCGTGCGGCGAGAGGCTTTCGACATTCAGATTCTGAGCGAGCAGCTGGGCCCACGCTGATTTTCCAAACTTCGCTGCCAGCCTCGCCCGATTCGCTGCGACGCGTGGTGGGCCAGGTGTTCTCCCGTCCGGAATTCCAGTGGGTGGAACGGCATCGCGTGCTCAGCTGGCTGCTCCAGCAGCGTGACAAGTTTCGAGACTGGCTCAACCGCCTCGCGGAGCAGCATCCCACCGGTTATAACATCGGCCTCGGCCTCCTGGTGATCCTGCTCGTCGTCTTCGTCGTGCACATCGGATACGTCGTCTGGCGGATCGTTCGTCCTGGCGCGCGCACTGGAGCACCGACGACCACGTCGCGGCCGGGAATCATCGTCAATGCCGCGTGGCACGTCGCACGCGCGGAGGAACTCGCGCGGGCCGGACATTACGCCGAAGCACTCGCGCACCGATTCCTGGCGGCGGTCCTCGAGCTGGACCGCATCGGCGCACTCCGTTTCCACGCCTCCAAGACTCCGGCGGAATACGTCGGCGAAGCGCGGCTCGACGAATCCGGTCGCGCGTCGCTCGCCCGGCTGGTGGCGCAACTCTACCGTCATCTCTTCGGCGCGGTGCCCTGCGACGAGCGAGAGTATCAATCCTTCGGCATCGCCGCCCAGGAGCTGGCGACACGGCGGCATGTCCTACCGGCTTGAAGTCGGACTGACACTGCTCCTGGCCGGCGCCATCGGGGTCGCGATTTGGGCCGCGAACCGGACGCCCCGGACACCGCCGTTCGACCTCCGCCCCTCGACCTACCTCAGCGGGCCGGACGGCAGCAAAGGTCTGTATGAAGTGCTCCGCGGTCTCGGTCGGGTCACGGAGCGTCGCCGGACGCCGCTCTTCACCTTGGCCGAGGAGCGCGCCCATCGCCCCGCGATCCTCGTTCTCCTGAATCCCGCCATGGGGTTGCAGGATGCGGAGCTGCAGCAAGTCGCGCGGTTCGTGCGCGGCGGCGGCGCGGTGTTGGCGACAGGATGGGGTGGCGGTGTCACACGCTGTGCCGGTTGGCGTACGCAGCGCGCATCGCCCTCCCCCGGGGAGGACAGCATCGCGGTTCGGTTACCGAAGTCCGGGGAACGCGTCTGGCTGCCGCGGGCAGAGCGGGTACTGACGCGGATCATCGACGAGGACACCGTGCCGACCGCGCTTCAGGCATTGGAAAAAAGGGACGCGAGATCGGAAACCGGGATCTGTGGAGCGCTGGTCCCGTTCCAGCAGGACACCGTTATCGCCGCCGTGAATCACCGGCCGGTGATCTTGCGGCTCTCCTACCGTGGCGGTGGGACGATCACGCTGGTCGCGGATCCAGGATGGTTCACGAATCGCGTCTGGCGGAGCACCGACGTACCCATTATTGCCTTGCCGTTGCTGACGCCGCGCCCGGAGCGACCGGGCAGAGTTGCGTGGGACGAATACCATCAAGGGTTCAGTGATACGGGCGCGACGTCGCTGGCGGCTCACACGTGGAGCTGGTTGCGCAACTCGCCGACCGGATGGGCGGTCCTGCAGCTCGTCGCGGTCGGATTGGTTTGGTTGGCGCTCACCGCGGTGCGGTTTGGTCCGGCCCGTTCTGTGATCGAGCGGCGCCGTCGCTCGCCGCTCGAGCATCTCGAAGCGCTGGCCGCCGGTCTCGAGAGCGCGGACGATGGGGATACCGCCGTGCAACGACTCGCGCTCGGACTTAGGCGCCGCCTGAGTATAGGTCGCGTTCGGGCGAATGATGAAAACGTGGTGCCGTGGCTCGAGAGTCTGGAGCTCGCGACGCGAGGCCCCAAAGGACGGGCCGCGGTTCGCCGGCTTCGTAATTTCTTGACGGTACGGGATCGCGACCCCGCTCGCGTCCTGCATGCTGCCCAAGCCGTGGAGGACGTGTGGGAGGAGCTGCGCCCGCGCACGACGCGCAACGCATCGTAGCAGCCCTGCGCCAGGTGGTGCTGGGACAAGAGGCCGCAACCCGCGAAGTGCTGATCTGCCTGCTGGCACGCGGGCACATTCTGCTCGAGGGCGTTCCAGGTACCGCGAAGACGCTGCTCGTGCGGACGCTCGCGCTCGCGCTCGACGTGCGGTTCGTGCGCATCCAGTTCACGCCGGATCTGATGCCCGCCGACATCACGGGCATCACGCTGCTCACCGGCACGCACGAATTCTCGTTCCGGCCGGGACCGGTCTTCGCCGACCTGATCCTCGCCGACGAGATCAACCGCGCGCCCGCGAAAACCCAGGCAGCGCTGCTCGAGGCGATGCAAGAGCGCACGGTGACTGTGGACGGTCAGAGTCATCCGCTGTCCACCACGTTTACGGTGTTCGCGACGCAAAACCCCATCGAGTTCGAGGGCACCTACCCGTTGCCCGAAGCCGAGTTGGACCGTTTCATGGCGAAGGTGCTCATCGGTTATCCTGCCGCGGCGGTAGAGCAGGGAATCCTCACTCGCTATGTCGAGGGCTTCGAGGCCGATCGCACCGACACGTACGGCGTCACGCCGGTCGTCAACGCCGACGGGCTGGAGCGGTTGCGCCAGGCCGTGGATACGGTGCGTGTAGAGCCGCGGATCACGGCGTACATCACCGCCATCGTGCGCGCCACGCGCGAAGCCGCGTCGCTCACACTCGGCGCGAGTCCGCGGGCCGGCGTGGCGCTGTTCAAGGCGGCGCGCGCCGCGGCGCTGCTCGAGGGCCGGGACTTCGTCATTCCCGATGACGTGAAGCTGCTCGCCTCAGCCGTGCTGCGACACCGCGTCAATGTTGCGCCGGAGCTGGAGCTCGAGGGCGTGACCGCGGATCAGGCGCTCAAGGCCATTCTCGATCGCATTGAGGCTCCCACCGCTTGAGTTTCGTCACGCTGGTAGGCGTCAGCGCGGTCATCGCCGGCTTCGTTGCACTCTGGTATCTGCTGGGCGGCCGCGCCGGCATCCTCTGGACGCCGCGGGCGCTCATCGTCGGCGCGGTGCTCTCACTGCTGGGTGTGCTCGGGCACTGGCTCCCGTCGGCGCTCGACATCATGCTCCTTGCCGATCTCGCGCTCGTCATCCTGATCTGGATCGACGCGGGGCTTGCGCATCCGGTCACCGTCGCGCGCGAACCGCTGCCGGCGCTGTCCGTGGGTCACACCGGCGAAGTCACGTATCGCTGGACGAACGAATCGCGCCGGCCGGTGCGACTGCGAGTCAGGGAAGTCCGTCCGACGATTCTCGGTGGTATTCAAGCTCCCCGCGCGATGACCGTTCCCGCTCGATCTACCAGCCGCGAAGACGTGCCTGTCGTACCGGTGCGCCGCGGACGGGAGAGCAGCGGCGAAGGCGGATTCGTCATTGACAGCGCGGGTCCCTTGGGACTGGGCCGCCGTCGAATGAGAATCGCGCTGCCGTGGGAGGTCGTGGTGTATCCGCCGCTCGTTTCCGTGCGTCTGCGCGCGTCCGTGGCTGAGGCGCTGCGCCGCGAGGCGGGAATGCGGCCCATTCGCCAGCTCGGCGAGGGACGGTTGTTCGAGTCGCTGCGTGAGTGGGTGCCAGGCGATGATCTGCGGCACATCGATTGGAAGGCGACGGCGCGACGCAACAAGGTGATCACGCGTCAGTACGAGGCCGAACGTCGCCAGCAGGTGCTGTTGATGCTGGATACGGGCCGCCTGATGACGGCACAAATCGCATCAGGTGTTTCGCGGCTCGACTTCGCGGTGCAAGCAGCGCTGGAGCTCGCGTACGCGGCGGCGCAGCACGACGACAACGTCGGCATCATGGCGTTCGCCGACGGCGTGCAGCATTTCGTCGCGCCGCAGCGTGGCCGCACCGGTGTGCACCGCGTGCTCGATGTGCTCGCGGTGCTGGAGCCGAAGTTGGTCGAGCCCGATTATCCGGGCGCCTTTCGGTATCTCGCGGCGCGCAACCGCAAGCGCGCGCTGACGGTGCTGTTCACCGACGTGATCGACCGCTTCGCATCGGATGCGCTGGTCGCGAACGTCGCGACGCTGCGGCCGCGCCATCTGCCGCTGGCGGTGACGCTGCGCAATTCCGAGCTGGACGCCGTCGCGACGCTGCGACCCGAGACGACGCGCGACGCGTTTCGCAAGGCGGCCGCGGAGGAGCTGCTGCACGCGCGCGAGGAGGCGCTGGGCCACATGCGCCGCGCGGGGGTGCTGGTGATCGATGTCACGCCGGAGCGCGCCGCCCAGGCCGTCGTCGCGAAGTATCTCGATCTGAAGCGTCGCGGTACGCTCTGAATCACTGTCTGGCCGCAGCATCGGCCGTATAGTATGTTCGGAACCCAAGCTCACGGATTGGACTGGATGCGCGGTCGCAATCGAGCCATACCCATCGTCTCGCTGGCGGCGGCGCTCGCCGGCGCCTCCTGCTCCTTCCCGACCGACAAAAGCGACACAGTGTTCGTGACGCTCGACGCCCCCGCCCGGGTGGTGTTGCGCGGGCAGGACATGTCGGTCTACGCGCAGGCGTGGCATGTGGTCGGCATCGACACGCAACGGATCGCCAACGTCGACTTCGCGTTCAGCACGGGCAGCAACACGATCGCCCGGGTCGAGAAAAACTCCGGCGGGTACGCCACCGTTACAGGCGTGAACAGCGGCACCGTGGACATCGACGCGCGCGCGATCGGATTCGATCAGGCGCGCCAGGCCAATCTCGCCGTGCGTGTGGCGAACCCGCTCGAGATTGACAGCGTGCGCCCGAAATTCGCCAGGTACGGCGAGGTGGTGACGGTGTACGGCGTGGGTGTGGATTCGATGTTCCTCGCCAGTCTCGACGGCGTGAACTTGATCGAATATCCATTCTCTCGGACCCGCAATAAGTCGACCGGCCTGGGACGCATCTCTTTCTGGGTGCCGCCGCCCGCTCACTCCGATTCGCTCTTCTATCTCGGGGCGGGCGTGTTCGGCCGTGATACGGCGCTCACGCGTGTCGGTGCCAAAGACATCTTCGAGCCCAACGACACCGTGCCGTCGCAGATCGACCTCGATTTGGGCGGGCCCTGGCCGGGGACGGTGCTCGCGCCGATTCTGTTCACGAATCCCGCGCTGGCATTCGAGGCTGTCGGTCGCGTCAACGGCGTGGGCGAGGATTGGTTCCGCTTCGCCACGAGCGACAGCACACAGGCGCTGACGGTGTTCGTCAACTATCCGTCGTTCAGCGACACGATCGCCGCGCGCACGTTCCTGCTCGATTCCCTCTACTATCTCACCGGCGCGGCCGGAGATCCCATCAACAAGTTTTTCGGTCGGGACTCCGCGGATTTCATCGGGACGGATTTCTATCGCTGCAAGGGACTCTCGTTCAATCCATCGCAGGCGGCGCGGGAGTCGCTGACGGTGGCGCTCAAAACGCTCCCGAGTCATGCGTTGCACGTCATCACGTTCTTCACGCGCTTCCAGCGGTATGCGCTCAGCGTCGCGCGGGGCTACTTCACGGCGGATCCGCGGATCAAGGCGGATGCCTATGAAGGGAACCGCTTTTGCCACGACGCTGACAGCATTCCCGGCCGGCCGAGCCCCCGGTCGCGGATTCACGTGACCACGACCGGCTTCAGCGACACGATGAACATCGATAATCCCTTCGAGCTCGACTGGTATCGGCTCGAAGTCCCAGCCCATAACGCGGGCGACTCCGTGCTGATCCGTTTGCAGGGGCGGCCCTTCGTTGCCGCACAGGATTCCTCGGACCTCGATATCTACGTCCTGACGGTCCCCGGCTCGACCGGCACTCTCACCGAGGTCGGATCCTCGGTGAACGCGGGATCCACGGAAAATCTGATGGTCAATCTTGCGGCCGGATCGTATTACCTCGCCGTCGTGGATTACGCGGGCGTCGCAGAGCGCTACTCCCTGTGCATTCAGGAAATCCCGGCGCTCGCCACTGCCCGCTCGTGTACCCTGATTCTCCCCGGACCGCCAGCGCTCACGCGCAGCAAGTTGCGGCCGCAGCTGGCGCCCATGATCGGCGGCACGGGCGCGCTGGGCTCGCTCTTCGGTTCACGCCGGCGCCAATGACCGCAGAGGGCGCTGCCGGATCCATGATGGAATGCCTGAAGTGCCACACTCCGCTCCCGGACGGCAGCAAGTTCTGCTACGCCTGTGGCGCGGACGTGACCGGTGGCGGCACGCTGGGTGCGAGTAGCGGCGTCGAAGGATTGATGCAGCGGCTGCAACGACTCGTCGAGGGGAAGTACAGAGTCGAGCGCATGGTGGGCAAAGGCGGGATGGGTGCGGTCTTTCTCGCTCATGACCTGACGCTCGAGCGGGAAGTGGCGATCAAGGTGCTGCCGCCCGACATCTCGATGGACGAGCACATCGTCAAGCGCTTCCAGCAGGAAGCGAAGACGGCCGCCAAGCTCGATCACACCAACATCATTCCGATTTACCGCGTCGAGAGCGAAGGCGGGCTCAACTATTTCGTCATGAAGTACATCGTGGGCACGTCACTCGAGGACGTGCTCGATCAGAAGCAGCCGCTGAATAACGAGTACATCCAGCGTGTCCTCTGGGAAGCGGCCTGCGCGCTCGGTCATGCGCATCAGCGCGGCGTGGTGCACCGCGATGTGAAGCCCGCCAACATCATGTTCGACCACGACGGCCGGGTGATGCTGACCGATTTCGGCATCTCCAAGGCGCTGCAGGCCGCCAGCGGTTTCACCGGCACCGGCATGATCATCGGCACGCCGCACTACATGGCGCCCGAACAGGCGAAGGGTGCCACGGTCGACGGCCGGGCGGACCAATATTCGCTCGGCGTCGTCGGCTATCGGATGATCACGGGGGAGCTGCCGTACACCGGTGACTCGGTTCACACAATCCTCTATAAGCACATCTTCGAGGAGATCCCGCGGGCCGCCTCCAAGCGCGGTGACACGCCGGCATTTCTGACGACGGCGATTTCGCGAGCCTTGTCGAAAGAGCCCGACCAGCGCTTTCCGACCATGGAAGACTTCGCGACCGCCGTTTGGCCGGAGCAGCCGGTCGCGTCGCCGAAGACCGGGACGGTGCAAAAGGGCCGTCGTCCACCACCGCCGCGCGCGCGCACCGCGACCGCCGACGCCCCCACAGAGGTGACGACCGCACCGACGACGCCGATTCCGCGCGCCGGAATCAAGATTCCGTCGACGAAGAAGAAGCGGTCGGGAGTTGGCATGCTCGTCGGGGCGATCGTTATCGCCGCCGCCGGCGTCGGCGGTTACCTCGCCATCGGCAGGAAGTCTGCGGCTGGCGTACCTCCCGCTCCACCGCCGCTCGCCGCGCCGGTCGAGACGGTGCGGGTTGCCGCGCAGCCTCCGCCACCGCCGCCGCGACGCGGCAACGACCGCCGTCAGACGAGCGCGCCCACTCCGCCGCCGGCGCCTCCGCCCGCAGCGGAGCAGGGATCCATTACGGTGAACTCGATCCCGCCGGGCGAGGTGTTCATCGACGGCCGGGACGCGGGGCCAACACCCGTTGTCGAGTTCGCGGTGCCGCCGGGCCGCCACACGGTTCGCGTCGAACGCGCGGGCTACAAGACCAAGAGTGAAACGATCGACGTCTCGCCGAGCGCTCCCGTCCGCAAGACGTGGGTGCTCGATCCGGAGGGGTGATCATGCGCATGCGTCTCTCGCTGGCTGTCGTGTTCGCGTTCGCGTCCGCGCCGTGCATCGCGCAGACCATTCAAAATCCCACGCTGCGCCGGGCGCAGCAGGCGTTCGACAATCTCGATTACCGCCAGGCATTGACGGCGGGACAGGCGGCACTGCGCGAGCGCCTCACTGGCTACGAGCGCGCCCGCGCCTACGAGCTGCTCGGCTTCACCTACAGCGGCATGGATTCGATCCTGCGTGGCGTGGACGCCTTCAAGCAGGTGATTCTGCTCGAGCCGGAACGCGACCTCGACCCGACCAAGACATCGTCCAAGGCATTGAGCGCGTTCCAAGTGGCGCTCACCCAGGTGCTCGTGATCCGTCAGCTGCACGTGGACAGCGTATCGTTCATCGGCGGGCAGGGAGCCGTCGCCGTGCGCTACACCGTGACTCAACCGGCGCGCGTCGTGACACACGTGGTGAGCGGCCAGACGTCGTTCAAGATCGATTCGACGGTCGCGAGTGGACAGGTCAACATCCGCTGGCCCGCTCGCTTGCCGAGCGGTGATCCGCTTCCGGCCGGGGATTACAACGTCATTGTGGAAGCGGCGGTCGGGCAGAACAACTTCGCCACGTCACTAGCCATTCGGATCTCCCACGGCGCCGTCGACACGCTGCCACATCTCACCAGCCTGCCGGGGTACACGTATCTCCCCGAGACGGAAGTGCCGCCGAAGAGTTGGCGTCCGTTGGGGCTCGCGTCCGTCTATACCGGGGCAGCGCTCGCCGGAACCGCGGCGCTCTCGAACGGCAGTCTCGGCTCGACCTCGCTGCGTGAAGGCGGCGTGATCGGCGCTGGGCTGGTGATCGCCGGATTCGTGATGACGTTGAAAAACCCCGCTCCACAGCCGGCGCGCGGCAACATTCTCTACAATCAACTGTTGCGCGAGCAAATCTCCCGGCGCAATACCGAGATCGCGCAGGAGAATACGCGCCGGCGTCAGGAGGTGGAATTGCGTGTAGTCCCGCTGCCGCGCGCGGGAGGTGGGCGATGAGAACGGAACGTTGGAATGTTGGAACGATGGAACGGCTGATCGCGGCGGTCGTCGTCCTTCTTTCCATTTTTCCATCTTTCCATCTTTCCGCGCAGCACTTCTCCATCGGCCCCGAGGTCGCCTTCGGGGACTACCGTGAGGTGTCTTCCGACCTGCGCTATCGCGGCGTCGGGGGAGGCGCGAGGGCGACGGTGACGTGGAAGAAATTTTCCGCCGATGTCGCGATCTCGAAGGTGACGTACAAACCGACGAGCACCGGGACCACAACGCAGCAGTTCGATGCCCGCGAAGTCGACGTGCGCCTTCGCTACTACGTCTCGGGCCCCATCAGTGCCGAGCTGGGATTCGTCAACCGCAAAGCGGATCCGGAGTTCAACGCGCAGTCGATGGGCGCGATCACGGCCGGCGCGCATATGGGTTACTTGCTCGGGCCGGGTGTGCACATGGCGTTGAGTGGGGGCCTGATGTTCGGCCCGCGGTTCTCAGGCGGCGGCACCATTTCGGCACTCGGCGCGCTACACCTGGGCTTGGGACTGACCGTCGATGCGTTGCGCGGCCGCCTGCGATTCAACGGCGACTACGATTTTCAGCGCATTTCGAGGAAAACGAACGGCGCTGGCGGCGCGCTGCCGGCGCCGATTCAGCAGGCGCTGGGCCGCGCCGGGATTGCGGTCGCCTTCTGACTCGTTTGTCAGGGCTTGACAGCGCACCAGATACGGGGAGATTAGACTCTCGCACATGAACTCGCTCGCGCTGCTGCTGCTCGTCGTCGTCCTGCTCCTGAGCCTTACACTGTTCAGGAGAGGGTTCGCGGCGCGCGTGGAGTGGACAATCTAGCAGAGTCGTAAGGACTGAAGACCGGCGCCGCGGACCCAGAAGGTCCGCGGCTTTTTTTACTGCGGAGGAGGAGGAAGCCATGCATCGGGATGTGATCATCTTCGATACCACGTTGCGTGACGGCGAGCAGGCACCGGGAAACGCCATGACCCCGGACAGCAAGCTGCGCCTGGCCCGGCAGCTCGACGCGCTGGGTGTGGACGTGATCGAAGCCGGCTTCCCCGCGGCCTCGCAGGGCGACCTTCGCGGTGTTCGGGACATCGCCGAAGCAGTCAGACGTCCCGTCATCGCGGCGCTGGCGCGCTGCCACGAGCGCGATATCGATCTCGCCGCTGAGGCGCTGCAGCCCGCGCAGCGCAAACGGATCCACGTCTTCATCGCGACCTCCGACATCCATCTCGAGCACAAGCTCAAGATCGACCGCGAGGCATGCCTCGCGCGGGCGCGCGCGTCGGTGCGGCGGGCGCGCGGCCATGCCGCCGACGTCGAATTCTCAGCGGAAGACGCAACACGTACCAATACGGATTTCCTGTGTCGCGTGGTGGCTGCCGCCATCGCAGAGGGCGCGACCACCATCAATCTGCCGGATACGGTCGGATACACGACGCCCGCGGAGTACGCCGCGTTGTTCCGGACCGTGCGCGAGCGCGTGCCCGAGACGCGAGACATCGTCCTGAGCGCGCACTGCCATGACGATCTCGGCCTCGCGGTCGCGAACTCGCTGGCTGCGATCGAGGCGGGCGCCGGTCAGGTAGAGTGTACGATCAACGGCATCGGTGAACGGGCCGGCAATGCGGCGCTCGAGGAGATCGTCATGGCGGGGCGCGTGCGGCCGCAGGTCATTTCATTCAGCTGCCAGGTGAATCCGCGCGAGATCATGCGAACCAGTCGGATGGTGTCGCATGAAATCGGCGTGTTTCCGCAGCCCAACAAAGCCATCGTGGGCCGGAACGCGTTCGCCCACGAGGCGGGCATCCATCAGCACGGCGTGCTCCAGAATGGCCTTACGTACGAGATCATCCCGCCGGAAATGGTCGGCGCCGGCGGCTCGAGCATCGTGCTCGGCAAACACTCCGGGCGTCACGCGCTCGAGCGCCGCTATCGGGAGTTGGGATACGAGCTCGACTCGAATGCGCTCGAGGCGCTCTACACCGAGTTCACCGAGCTGGCGGACAAGAAGCGCCACATCCTCGACGAAGATCTGCTGACGCTGCTGCACGACGGATTCCATCGCGCGCCCGAGGTCTACCACCTCGCCGAGTTGCGCGTCAGTTGCGGGACCGAGCCGGCGACCGCAGAAGTGCGCGTTGCTGGACCCGGATTCGGGGAGCGTACCGCCACAGCGACCGGCAATGGTCCGATCGCCGCCGCGTTCGCGGCCATCGGTGAAGCAGTCGGCCGCAGCATCGAGGTACTCGATTTGTCCGTGAAGGCGGTGACACCCGGCCGCGACAGCCTTGGCCGGGTGCTCCTGCAGGTGCGGATCGACGGGAAATCGCTGACCGGGCACGGCGCCTCCACCGACATCGTCGACGCTGGCGCACGCGCGCTGGTGCACGCGTTGAACAAAGTAGACCACGCCGACGGACTCGAAGCGGCGGCGTTGGGCAGCAGTTACTTCTGGGGAGTGTAGGCACTCATGAGCGGATTACTGACGGGCGGTGAGATTCTCTGCCGGACCCTGCTGGACGCGGGCGTCGATGTGTTGTTCGGCTATCCCGGCGGGGCGATCATGCCGTTCTACGACGCGCTGCACGGGCATCCCGGGCTGCGGCATATCCTCGTCCGCCACGAGCAGGCAGCGGCCCACGCCGCGGACGGCTACGCGCGCGCGAGCAATCGCGTAGGCGTCTGCGTGGCGACTTCCGGTCCCGGTGCAACCAACCTCGTCACGGGACTCGCGACGGCGCACATGGACGGCTCGCCCGTCCTCGCGATCACCGGTCAGGTGTCGCGTCCCATGCTCGGACGCGATGCATTTCAGGAAACCGACGTCGTCGGTGTAACGGCGCCGGTCACGAAGCACAACGCGCTGGTCCGTGACGTCGCCGAGCTTGCGGATGTGGTGCGCGAGGCGATGGCGATTGCCGTCGAGGGTCGGCCTGGCCCCGTGCTCGTGGATGTCCCGAAGGACGTCCAGAACCAGAAAGCCGAGTACGAGCCTCGCGCGATCCGTCCCGCGAGGGCGCCTCGCGAAGCCGGGCGGCCGTTGAATGACGACGCACTCCGCGAGGTCGCCCGCCTGATCGCGGCGGCGGAACGCCCGCTGATGATGATCGGCCGGGGCATCATCGTGAGCGGCGCGTACGCCGAGGTGCGGGCGCTTGCCGAGCGCGCGGGCATGCCGGTGATCACAACCCTCCTTGGCATCAGCGCCTTCCCACAGGCGCACGCGTTGCACCTCGGCATGCCGGGGATGCACGGTGAGGTTCACGTCAACAAGGCAATTCAGGCGGCCGATGTGATCGTCGGCATTGGTCTGCGCTTCGACGACCGTGTTACGGGCAATACCGCGACGTTTGCACCGCGTGCGAAGATCGTGCACATCGACATCGACGCCGCTGCAATCGGCCGCAACGTGCCGATTGCCGTGGGAATTGCCGGAGACGCGAAGGCGGTGGTCGGCCGGCTGCTCACGTTCGTTGAGCCGCGCGACTGCCCACGCTGGAAGGAAGAGATCCGCGGACTCATGCGCTCGCGCGAAGAGGTCTTCTCCGGCGGGCTCACTCCCGAGACGATCCTTTCGGCGCTCGCAGAAGTGACCGGCGGACGAACGACGATCGTGTCGGACGTGGGTCAACATCAGATGTGGGTCGCGCAGCGCTATCCCTTCCAGCGACCCAACTCGCACATCACTTCGGGCGGTCTCGGCGCCATGGGGTTCGCGGTGCCGGCGGCGATGGGCGTGCATCTCGCGCGTCCGGACGAGCCGGTGTGGGCGATTTCTGGCGACGGCGGATTTCAGATGAACATGGCTGAAATTGCGACCATGATTCAGGAAGGGCTCGTCGTGAAGCTCGCGATCTTCAACAACGGTTATCTCGGCATGGTGCGGCAGTGGCAGCAATTCTTCCACGGCGGCCGCTACGCCAGCACGCCCATCTGGAGTCCCGATTACGTCAAGCTGGCAGCCGCATACGGCATTCCGGGGTGGCGTATCAAGAGCGCCGGCGAGATCGAAGACGTGCTGCGGCGGGCGAACCAGTCGGCCGGTCCCGCGCTCGTCGAGCTGGTGATCGAGCAGGAGGCCAATGTCTTTCCGATGATCGTGCCCGGCGGCTCGCTCTCGGAGCCGCTGGAAGCGGCGCCCGTATGAAGCAGGCCCGTACGGTGACCGTGCGGCTCGAGGAAGAGCTGCTCACGCTCGGCCGGGCGTGCGGCGTGCTGCGCCGGCATAACATGCCGATCCGCGACTTCGCAGTGGTCTCCAACGGTCAGCCGGGGACGTGGAAGCTCTCGTGCGTGATCGAAGCGGAGGACGCCGCGCTGAAGGGGCTCGTCCTGCAAATCAACAACGTGATCGGCGTCCGCGAGACGACGGTCACTCCCAGTTTCCTTTCGGAGGTTTCATGAGCTCATCGGTGCGCGTCTACTACGACGCGGACGCCGATCGCGCGCGTTTGCGCGACCGCGTCTTCGCAATCATCGGGTACGGCAGTCAGGGACACGCGCACGCGCAGAACCTGCGCGACAGCGGAGCGCGAGTGATCGTCGGGCTGCGTCCCGGAGGCGAATCGTGGGCGCTCGCGGCCGCCGATGGACTCGAAGTGCGCTCCGTCGCCGACGCCGCGCGAGCGGGCGATGTGATCATGATGCTCGTCCCCGATCAAGAGCAGCGCGCCGTCTACGAGAGCGTGGTCGCCCCCGCACTCGGCCCAGGCAAGACGCTGATGTTTGCGCACGGGTTCAACATTCATTTCGGCGAAATCGTGCCGCCGGCCGCCGTCGACGTATCGATGATCGCGCCGAAGTCTCCCGGCCATTTAGTCCGCAGCGAGTACCAGGCGGGGCGCGGCGTGCCCGCACTGGTTGCGGTGCATCAGGATGCCAGCGGGTCGGCGCTGCCGAACGCGCTCGCGTACGCGGCCGGGATAGGGTGCGCGCGTGCCGGCGTGATCGGCACCTCGTTCGCCGAGGAGACGGAGACCGATTTGTTCGGCGAGCAGGCGGTACTATGTGGCGGTGTCACCGCGCTCGTGCAGGCGGGCTTCGAGACGCTCACTGAGGCGGGCTACGCGCCGGAGATGGCCTACTTCGAGTGTCTGCACGAGCTGAAGCTCATCGTGGATCTGATCTACCGCGGCGGTCTCGGCTTCATGCGTCACTCCATCAGCAACACCGCCGAATACGGTGACCTCACACGCGGCGATCGCGTGATCAGTCCGGCGGTGCGGGCGGAGATGCGCCGGCTGCTCGCCGACATCCGCAGCGGTGCGTTCGCGCGGGAGTGGATCGCCGAGTGCCGCGCCGGCGCTCCCCGCTTCGCCGAGCTGCGACGCGCGGCCCAGCAGCATCCGATCGAGAAGGTCGGCGCCGAGCTCCGGGCGATGATGCCATGGACGGAAGAGGGGAAGGCGCGGCGCGCTAAGGCGAAGCCTGCCCGTGAGCCCGAGACGGAGCGCGCTCGCGCGTGACGGTGGTGGCTGCTCGAACGCTGTTCGACCGGATCTGGGATGCGCACGTCGTCCAGCAGCTTGCGGACGGTGTGGCGTTGCTCTACGTGGATCTGCATCTCGTGCACGAAGTCACGTCGCCGCAGGCGTTCGCCGGCCTGCGAGCGGCCGGCCGGTCGGTGCGGCGTCCGGAGCGCACGCTGGCGACGGTCGATCACAACGTTCCGACCGGCGATCGCTCGCTGCCCATCGACGATCCCGTCGCCGCGCGCCAGCTCGACGCGCTCGGCACCAACGCGCGCGAGTTCGGGATCGAGCTGTTCGATCTCGCGTCACCGAATCAGGGCATCGTGCACGTCATCGCCCCTGAGCTCGGCGCGACGCAGCCGGGCATGTTGATCGTGTGCGGCGACTCGCATACGTCGACACACGGCGCCTTCGGCGCCTTCGCGTTGGGGCTTGGCACCAGTGAAGTCGAGCACGTGCTCGCGACGCAGTGTCTCGTGCTGGCGAAGCCGCGCAATCTCGAAGCGCATTTCACGGGGGTGCGCGCCGCGGGCGTTTCGGCCAAGGACTTGATCTTGGCGTTGATCGGGCGCATCGGGACCGCGGGCGCCGCCGGACACGTCATCGAGTACACCGGGGAGGCGATCCGCGCGCTGTCGATGGAAGAGCGGATGACGGTCTGCAACATGTCGATCGAGGCCGGCGCCCGCGCGGGCATGGTCGCGCCGGACGAGACGACGTTTGATTACCTGAGTGGGCGTCCGCGAGCGCCGGCTGGCGCGGCGTGGGACCGCGCTGTCGCGCGCTGGCGCGCATTGCGCGCCGATGCCGCCGCGTCCTACGACACGCGCGTGACGATCGATGCATCGAGTGTCGGCCCGCAGGTGACGTGGGGCACGCACCCCGGGATGGTCGCCGACATCACGGGCCGTGTGCCGAACCCCGCCGACCTGCCGACCGATCACGAGCGCCGCGCCGCTGCGCGCGCGCTCGAGTACATGGGACTGACTCCCGGGACGCCGCTCGAAGGGATTCCGATCGATCGCGTGTTCGTGGGATCGTGCACCAATGCTCGCATCGAGGATCTCCGCGCGGCGGCCAGCATCGTGCGTGGCTTGCATGTCGCTCCGCGCGTGCGGGCGATGGTCGTTCCCGGGTCACAGCGCGTCAAACGGGAAGCGGAGCGGGAAGGATTGGATCGTGTGTTCCGCGAAGCCGGCTTCGAGTGGCGGAACGCCGGCTGTTCGATGTGCCTTGGTATGAATGCCGACGTGCTGGGTGTCGGGGAACGCTGCGCCGCCACTTCCAATCGCAATTTCGAGGGGCGCCAGGGACGCGGCGGCCGCACGCATCTCATGAGTCCCACGATGGCTGCCGCGGCCGCGATCGCCGGCCAGCTCGTCGATGTGCGCGCGTGGCGCCGCGCCGAGGTCGCGTGATGGAGCCGTTCGTGCGTCACCGGGGAAAAGCGGCCGCGCTGCCGCGCCAGGACGTGGACACCGATCAGATCATCCCGAAGCAGTTTCTGCGGGGCCTCGAGCGCACCGGTCTTGGCGCCAGCCTGTTTTTCGACTGGCGCGCGCAGCCGGGGTTCGAGCTCAATGATCCCGCGACCGAGGGCGCGTCGATCCTGATCACCGGATCGAACTTCGGTTGCGGCTCGTCGCGTGAACATGCCGTCTGGGCACTCGCGGAATACGGCTTCCGCGCGATCATCGCGCCGTCCTTCGCGGACATCTTTTTCGCCAACTGTTGCCGCAATGGCGTCGTGCCGGTCCAGCTGCGCCCGGCCCAGGTCGACACGCTCATGCAGCGAGCGCAGCGCGCGACGGTCGGGGGGGGGCACGGCTACGAAGTCGTCGTCGATCTCGCGGAGCTGTCGGTGTCGGACGACAGCGGGTTTACGGAGCGGTTCGCGTTCGACGCCTATCGCCGCGAGCTCCTGCTGCGCGGCCTCGACGAGATCGACCGTACCCTGCTCGAGGAGCCGCGCATCGCCGAGTATGAGAGGCTGCATTCATGAAACGATTCTCCATCGCTGTTCTTCCCGGCGACGGCATCGGGCCTGAGGTCATCGCGCAGGCAGTGCGCGTCCTCGAGGCCGTTGGTGAGCGCTTCGATCTCTGCTTCGATTTCGCGACGTATCCCATCGGCGCGGCGGGCGTCGCGGCGGCCAACGATCCATTGCCGGCCGTGACGCGCAACGCCGTCGTCCACAGCGACGCAGTGTTGCTCGGCGCTGTCGGCGATCCCGCGCTGGATGGCGCGCCACGTGCGCTGCGGCCCGAGACGGGCTTGCTCGCGTTGCGGAAGCTCTTGAAGGTCTATGCCAACCTGCGGCCGGTTGCGATGCGACCAGCCTTGCTCGCTACTTCGCCGCTCAAGGCCGACCGGTTGCAGGGCGTCGATCTGCTCGTCGTGCGCGAGCTGACGGGCGGGCTTTATTACGGTGAGCCGCGTGGCCGTAATGGAGCGAGTGCGGTGAACACGCTCGTGTACACGACTGCCGAAATCGAGCGGGTGGCGCGCGTGGCGTTCATTGCCGCGCGCGAGCGGAAGAAACTCGTCACGTCCGTCGACAAGGCGAACGTGCTCGAGGTGTCCCAGCTCTGGCGCGAAACCGTCACGAAGATCGCGCGCGATTACCCGGACGTGCGGCTCGAGCACGCGTACGTGGACACTGCGGCGATGCGCCTAGTTGCCGAGCCGGCAACGCTGGATGTCGTGCTGACGGAGAACATGTTCGGAGACATTCTCAGCGATGAAGCGGCGGTCCTCGCTGGTTCGCTGGGTCTTCTGCCATCGGCATCACTCGGTCCGGGGCCGGGCTTGTTCGAGCCCGTCCACGGCTCGGCACCCCCGCTGGCGGGTCGCGACGTCGCCAATCCGATCGGGGCCATCGCCACCGCCGGGCTCCTGCTCCGTCACGGCCTGAGGCTCGCGGAACCGGCCGATGCCGTAGAGGACGCCATCGCCGCGGCGCTCGACGCGGGCACGCGTACGCGCGACATCGCGCTGCCGGGCGAGCCGTCCATCGGCACAGCGGAGATGGGTGACCGGATTGTGGAATACGTCTGTAGCGAAGCCGTCGAGGGACTCGCGTGAGCGACAATTTTCGCAGCCGTGCCGTGACGGAAGGGCTCGAGCGCGCCCCCAATCGCGCCATGTTGCGCGCCGTCGGATTCCGGGACGGCGACTTCACCAAACCCATCGTCGGCGTCGCGAGCGCTTACAGCACGATTACCCCGTGCAACTCGGGGCTCAACCGGCTCGCGGACCGTGCCGTGGCGGCACTGCGGAAGGGCGGCACGATGCCGCAGACGTTCGGCACGATCACCGTCAGCGACGGCATCTCGATGGGCACGGAGGGCATGCGCTACTCGCTGGTCTCGCGTGAAGTGATCGCCGATTCGATCGAGACGGCGTGTGCCGCGCAACGGATGGACGGCCTCCTGGCGATCGGCGGCTGCGATAAGAACATGCCGGGCGCGATGATCGCGATCGCCCGGCTCGACATCCCGGCGGTGTTTGTCTACGGTGGCACGATCAAGCCCGGTCATTACGGGGGTCATGACCTGACGGTCGTCAGCGTGTTCGAAGCAGTCGGCGCGTTCGGGGCCGGCCGAATGGCCGCCGACGAGCTCGGGGAAATCGAACGGCGTGCTTGTCCCGGGGCGGGTTCGTGTGGCGGGATGTTCACCGCGAACACGATGTCCGCCGCCATCGAAGCGATGGGCATGAGCCTGCCTTTCTCGTCAACGATGGCCGCGGAAGATCCTGAGACCGCCGACAGTGCCGCCCGATCTGCGGATGTCCTGATCGACGCGATCAAGCAGCGGCGGTTGCCACGACAGATCCTGACGCGGCAGGCGTTCGAGAATGCCATCGCCGTGGTCATGGCGCTGGGTGGATCCACTAACGCGGTCCTGCATCTCCTCGCCATCGCACGGGCCGCCGAGGTGCCGCTCTCGCTCCGCGATTTCGAAGCGGCGCGCGACCGGGTCCCGGTGCTGTGCGACCTCAAGCCGTCCGGGCGGTTCGTCACGACCGATCTGCATCGCGCCGGCGGCATTCCGCAGGTCATGCGGATTCTGCTCGACCACAGCGCGCTGCGCGGCGACGCCGTCACTATAGAAGGAAAGACGGTCGCAGAGGTCCTGAAGGACGTGTCATCCCGCCCGCCAATCGATCAGGAAGTGATTCGTCCCTGGGACCGTCCGATTGCCGAGCGTGGGCACATCGTGATCCTGCGTGGCAACCTGGCGCCCGAAGGCGCCGTCGCCAAGGTGAGCGGACACGCGCACATGAGCATCACGGGACCAGCGCGCGTGTTCGACTCGGAGGAAGCGTGTCTCGCGGCGATTCTCGCCGGGGAAATTCACGCCGGCAGTGTCATCGTGATCCGCTACGAGGGGCCGAAGGGTGGTCCGGGCATGCGTGAAATGCTGGCGCCGACTGCGGCGCTCGTCGGCGCCGGATTGGGAGATTCGGTCGGGTTGATCACTGATGGACGGTTCTCAGGCGGGACGCACGGACTGGTGGTCGGTCACGTCGCTCCTGAAGCGGCGGTGGGCGGACCGCTCGCCCTGGTGGAAGAGGGCGATGCGATTACGATCGACGCCGATCGTCGGGAGCTGAGTATGAACGTCTCCCAGAGCGACCAGGAGCGTCGCCGCGCGCGGTGGACGCCGCCCCCGCCGCGGTACAAGTCCGGCGTCCTGGCCAAGTACACCCGCCTAGTCTCCAGCAGCAGCCTCGGCGCCGTCACGGACGCATGATGCGCGTCGCCATCCAGGGAGAAGCAGGCTCCTTCAGCCATGCGGCGGCACTGGAAACGCTCGGGGCGGCGCTGCGCCTCGTGGCGTGCGGCACGTTTGAAGAATTGTTTCGCGCCGTCGAGACAGCGGCCGCCGATCGTGGGATCGTACCGATCGAGAACACGCTCGCGGGGTCTGTGCACCAGAACTACGACCTGCTCAGTGAGCACGCACTGCACGTCGTGGCCGAGACCGAGCTCCGCATCCGGCATTGCCTGATCGCGCGGCGCGATACGCCGCTGAACAAGATCGTACGCGTTGCCTCGCATCCGGTCGCCCTAGCGCAATGCCGCCGGTTTTTCGTTGAACACCCCAACCTGGTCGCCGTCCCCGCGTACGATACCGCGGGAAGTGTGCGCGATCTCATGACGAGGAAGGGCGAGGCCGATGCGGCGATTGCGTCTGCCTTAGCGGCGGAGCTGTACGATGCTGCTGTACTAGCGGAGGGATTGGAAGACCACGCCGAGAACTACACCCGTTTTCTTGTGGTGGCCCGCGACCCGGCTCCAGCGGCAACAGCGTCGAAGGTTTCGTTGATGTTCACGCTGACGGACGGACCGGGTGTGTTGCATCGAGCACTTGGTGTGTTTGCGAGCCGTGGACTCGATCTGACGAAAATCGAGTCGCGGCCGTTGCCGGGGCGGCCGTGGGAGTATCTCTTCTATCTCGATGTAATTGGCGATCCGCGGGGGACGCTCGCGGAGGCGTTGGATGAACTGCGGACGTTTGCACCTGTGCTTCGCCTGCTCGGTGCCTATCCGGGAAGGTGATGCGCCAGCCGCGACTCGAACGCGGGACCTTCGGCTCCGGAGGCCGACGCTCTATCCAGCTGAGCTACTGGCGCAAATCGGGGCGAGTGGATTTGAACCACCGACCTCCTGGTCCCGAACCAGGCGCGCTAACCGGACTGCGCTACGCCCCGTCTCGCTCTATCCTACATGCGCCCAGGAGGACTCGAACCCCCAGCCTCTTGATCCGTAGTCAAGCGCTCTATCCAGTTGAGCTATGGGCGCGCATGGGCGGTACTAGACTCGAACTAGTGACCTCCACGATGTCAACGTGGCGCTCTAACCAACTGAGCTAACCGCCCCAGAAAGAGACGCCGAGACCCGTGGAGTCTCGGCGTCTTTGTTACGGAGTAGCGGGGGTGGGATTTGAACCCACGACCTCCGGGTTATGAGCCCGGCGAGCTACCAGACTGCTCCACCCCGCGTCGCTTGTAACCGTTGGAACGTTGGACAGTTGGAATGTGAAAAGGTTGTTCCTTCCAACTTTCCAACCTTCAACTTTCCAACCTTCCAGAGCGGGAAACGGGACTCGAACCCGCGACCCCAACCTTGGCAAGGTTGTGCTCTACCAACTGAGCTATTCCCGCATGCCGGCAGCAAATGTAACCACTCAGTCGGGACTCATCTACCGCCCGGGAAGCCATGGAGGCGAGGGGGATCGAACCCCTGACCTCGTGAATGCCATTCACGCGCTCTCCCAACTGAGCTACGCCCCCGTTATATTGCCCCCCCCGCGCCCCCGAATTGCCCGGGTGGGAACACGGCATCTTATCGGGGCGTTTAGGCGGTGTCAAGCGATTTCACGCCCGTTTCATGAACATTTTTGCTGCGTCTGCGTACTAAAAAGCACCCAAATAGGGCGAACCAATGCCGCGTACCCGGAAGAATGTGAAGACTGCACCCGCCGCGAAGGCCAAGGCGAAGGCGAAGGCGCCCGTCGCTACTGAGCGACGGGTCGTCAAGCGTCGCGGCCGGCGCCGTGGTCTGCTCTCCGGTCTCGGCTCTCACGAGCACGAGCGCGACATCCTCGATCAGTACCTGCACGAAGTGTCGAAGACTCCGCTGCTCACGCAGAAGGAGGAGATCGCCCTCGCCCGGAAGGTGCGGGCCGGCGATCAGGAGGCCATGCAGGAGCTGGTGAAGCGCAACCTGCGCTTCGTGATCTCGGTGGCGAAGAAGTATCAGAACCGCGGGCTGCCGCTCACCGATCTGATCGGTGAGGGCAACGTCGGCCTGCTCACGGCCGCGCGGAAGTTCGATCCCGATCAGGGCGTCAAGTTCATTTCCTACGCCGTGTGGTGGATCCGGCAGGCGATTCTCGCCGCGCTGGCCCGGCAGGGACGGACGGTGCGGGTGCCGCTGAACCGGACGGCGGATCTGTCGCGCATCGTGCGCACGGCGGAGTATCTGCGCCAGACGCTGCGTCGCGAGCCGACGCCCGAAGAGATCGCCGACGCGACGAAGCTGTCGCTCGAGGTCGTGCAGTCGCTCGCCGCGCTCAATACGGGCGACGTCCGGCTCGATGCCCCGCTCGACCCCGACGGCGACCGCTCGCTCATCGAGCGCTTCATCGCCGAGGATCTGCCGGACACGGAAGATCAGGCGATGGACCGCTTCCTGTCCGACGAGATCGAGCAGGCGCTCAACACGTTGCAGCGTCGCGATGCGAAGGTGCTGCGGCTCTACTTCGGTCTCGACGGTGGACGCGAGCACACGCTCGAAGAGATCGGTGGGATGCTCGGCGTCACGCGCGAGCGCGTGCGCCAGCTGCGCGACCGCGCGCTCAAGCGGCTGCGCGATGGCGACGTCGGCAAGGCTCTCGCCAGCTTCGCTGCCTGAGCTAGCGTAGCCCCCGTCCCTCTAGTGGCCAGGAGAAATCCTGGCCACTTTTGTTTTCCGTGATTCAGTCCATAGGCCGCCGCTCCATCTCCGCCGTCGAGTCGGTCGGCCGCGTCGGCCACTTCGTGATGGACATGCTCGCGGCTCTGTCCGACGTCCGGACATGGGCGCGACCGTTGATCGTGCAGATGCGCCGCGTCGGTGTCGATTCGCTGCCGGTGGCGCTGTTCATCGCGGCGTTCACGGGTGTCGTGCTGGCGCTCCAGGCGTCCTACACCTTCACCGGCGCCGTCCCGCTCTACTTCGTTGGCACGCTCGTCGGCAAGACCATGATGCTCGAGCTCGGCCCGGTGCTCGCCGGGCTCGCGCTCGCTGGGCGCGTGGGCGCGAGCATGGCGGCGGAGCTCGGCACCATGAAGGTGACTGAGCAGGTCGACGCTCTCGAAACACTCGCGTACAATCCGCAGAGCTACCTCGTCCTGCCGCGCGTCATCGCGGGAACGCTGATGTTTCCTGTGATCGTCGCGTTTGCGATTGCGACCGGCATCATCACCGGCTGGATCACGAGTCTCGTGCTGCTGGATCTCTCCACCCCCGATTTCATCAAGGGCCTGAAGCTGTTTTATCGCTTCAAGGACATCTGGTTCGGACTGTTGAAGAGCGCCAGTTTCGGCTGCACGATCACGCTCGTCGGGTGCATCGTCGGGCTGTCAACCCGGGGTGGTGCCGAAGGAGTGGGACGCAGCACGACGCGCGCGGTGGTCTACTCCGCGATTCTCATCCTCGTGCTCGACGCATTCTGGGCGGTGGTCCTGTTGTGATCGAGTTCCAGGAGGTGTACAAGGCGTTCGATGAAAAGCCCGTACTCCAGGGTCTGTCGCTGAAGATTCAAGACGCCGAAACGGTCGTCATCATCGGGTACTCGGGAACCGGTAAAAGCGTGGCGCTGAAGCACATTGTCGGGCTGTTGCACCCGGATGGAGGTGACGTCATCGTTGACGGCCGGGCGGTCAGCACCCTCGATCGCGAGGGACTCACACTGCTGCGTCAGGGCATCGGCTATGTCTTCCAGTTCGCGGCGCTGTTCGATTCGCTCTCGGTCGCGGAAAACGTGGCGCTCGGCCTGCGCAGGCGCGGTCTCGGCGACGAGGAGATCGGAGACCGCGTGCGGGAGGCGCTGGCGCTGGTGGACCTCTCGGGCACCGATGATCAGCTGCCGGCCGAGCTGTCCGGCGGGATGCGGAAGCGGGTAGGCATCGCGCGCGCGATCGCGCTGAAACCGCGCTACATCCTGTATGATGAGCCGACGACTGGTCTGGACCCTGTCACCTCCGCGATCATCGATCGGCTGATGGTGCGGACGCGCGAGCACCTCGGGGTCACGGGAGTCGTGGTCACGCACGACATGCGCAGCGCGTATACGGTGGGCGATCGCATCGCCATGCTGTACGAGGGACGGATTCGCCAGGTCGGGACGGTCGAGGAGATGCAGCAAACGGAGGACCCGGTCGTGCGCCAGTTCATCGAGGGACGTCCCGAGTGAAGCGCGAGAACGAGTTCGCCGTCGGGCTCGTCGTCATTGCGGCGCTCGCCGTGGTGATTGGCGGCGCCCTCTGGCTGTCCGGCGCCCATCTCGGCAAGACCGACGCGGCCCATACAGCGCGCTTCCGGACGGTCGGCGGACTGGGTGTGGGCAACCCGGTCGTGTTGCGCGGGGTGCGCGTAGGCCGCGTGGAGGCGATTCGGCTCGCGCCGGGCAACTGGGTCGAGGCGGACTTGAAGATCTATTCCGGCGTCACCCTGCCCGAGAAGCCGGCGGTGATTGCGGCCTCGGCCTCCCTGTTCGGCGAATGGGCCGCCACGCTCATCTCGAGCGACCCGCTACCCAACGATCCCAACGTGCGCCAGGCCCTCGTCGAGGCAGAGGCGTCGGGTGTGGGGAAGTGGCCGGGCGCCACACTCCCCGATATCGGCCAGTTGACGGCGCAGGCGAGCCGCATCGCGACCGACATCGCCACCGTCTCGACCCGCATCCAGACCGCATTCGACTCATCCGCCGTCTCGGACCTGCGGCGCTCGATCCGCGACTTCGGCCAGATCGCCGACCGCCTAGCGCGGGTCACAAACGAGCAAGCCGACGTCATCGGCAATGTGGGATCCAATCTGCAGCAGGGCTCGCAAGCTCTCGCCCACGTTGCCACCGATCTCAGGACAACGTTGGGACGCGTGGACACCGCGACGAACCAGGGCCAGCTGGCTACCATCCTCAATAACACGGCTGCTTCGGCCACCGACCTGCGGAGCGCGTCGCAGGATTTCCGCCAGCTCATGGCCGCGGCGAATCGGAATCAGGAAAGCCTCGTGCGCGTGCTGCAGAACGCCGACACAGTGCTGTCCCGGATCTCGAACCGCAGCGGCACGCTCGGCCTCCTCGTCGCCGATTCAGCGCTGTATCGCGAGACGACCCTTACGATGATTCAGCTGCGTCAGCTGCTCTCGGACATTCAGGCGAATCCGCGGAAATACTTCACATTCAGCGTGTTCTGACCAATGGCACGCCGTTCGCGTAAGCGCAGTTCCCAACCCCGCGCGCAACGGGAGACGAGCGCCGGCGGCGTCGTCTTCCGCCGCGGGCCCGATGGACAGGTCCGCTTTCTCTTGATCCGCGACTCCTACAAGAATTGGGGGTTCCCCAAGGGGCATCTCGAGCGCGACGAGCCACCGGCCGAGGCGGCGCGGCGCGAAGTCGCGGAGGAGACCGGCCTCGAGGAGCTGCAGCTCCACGGCCCGATCAAAGTCATCGATTGGTATTTCCGCTTCCGCGGCAAGACCATTCACAAGTATTGCCACTTTTTCTTGTTCGAATCGCGGCGCGGCGATCCGGTCCCCGAGGACGCTGAGGGCATCACCGCCTGCGTCTGGCACCCTGTGGAAGAGGCGCAACAGACGGTCAGCTACGACAACGCCCGTGAGGTGTTACTGCAGGCGGCGGAGATGCAGCAGGCACTGGTGCAGACGTGACCGCGGCGGCGACGGCGTATCCCGTCGTCCCCGTTTTCCATCCGCGCCGCGAAGCGCGGCGCGCGATCAAGCGCGGCTATCCGCGCAGCGCCGGCAGCGTGCGGCTGTGTCGGAGTCTTCAGGCGGTCGAGCGGCTGCTCGCGCAGCGCCTCGTCGATGCCGTCGTCATCGACGTTCGCCATTGCGATGGCGAGGGGTTGGCGCTGCCCGCGCGCTTTCCACGCATCCCGATGTACGCGCTCTCCGCGGTCCGCCCTGATGATGGTGCGCTGCTCGAGTCCTGTCGTGATGCGGGGTTCTGTGTGCTCGTCGAGGGCGTGGACAACGCGGTCGCAGGAGAATGGATCGCGGCGCGCACGGCACAGGTGGCTCGCCGCGCGGCGCTGGCGGACGCGCCGCGACTATTGCGGCTGACCGATCGCCTGCAACTCGCGGCGTGGGATGAAGTGCTGCGCCGCGCGGGCGTCCCGACCAAGACGGGGCATGTCGCCCAGGCGCTGCGCGTAACGCGAGAACACTTGTCGCGGGAGTTCGGGGCGGGGGGCGCGCCGAATCTGAAACGCGTGATCGATCTCGCGCGCGCGGCGTGCGCGGCGGATTTGCTCGGCAATCCTGGGTATACCGTGCGCGGCGTCGTGCGCATCCTCGGCTACGCTTCCCCCAGTCATTTGGCCGGTGCCGCGCGACGGGTCGCCGGCGCGACACCGCACGAACTTCGTGAGCTAGGTCCTCAGAGGAAGGACAAGATCTCGTGTCTAGGCTTCCGCCGCTGCTTCTCTTGTGATATTTTTCACAAACTCCTAAACCGGTAGAGCCATGGCCACCGACTCCATCCTGCGACCCGGCGAGCTCAAGAACCTCCTCCTCAAGGAAATCCAGGCGGCAGATCTCGCGGATATCGACGTTCGCGAGGTCGGCACGGTGCTCGAGGTGAAGGACGGCATCGCCCGCATCTACGGCCTCACGTCGGCGATGGCGGGCGAGATGCTCGAGTTCACCGTCTCGGCGACGGGCGACAAGATCACCGGACTCGCGCTGAATCTCGAGGAAGACAACATCGGCGCGGTCATTTTCGGAGATTACCTCGAGCTGCGCGAGGGCGACGAGGTGCGTCGCACGGCTCGCGTGCTCGAAGTCCCCGTCGGGCCGGCGCTGGTCGGGCGCGTGGTCGACGCGCTGGGGCGGCCCGTCGACGGGCTCGGCCCCATTCACACCACCAAGACGCGCAAAGTCGAGATTGTGGCGCCGGGCATCATCAAACGGCAGCCCGTCAAAGAGCCCCTCCAGACGGGCATCAAAGCCATCGATTCGATGATTCCGATCGGCCGCGGGCAGCGCGAGCTGATCATCGGCGATCGTGGCACGGGAAAGACGGCAATCGCGATCGATACGATCATCAACCAGAAGGGGCAGGGCGTCACGTGCGTGTACGTGGCGATCGGTCAGAAGAATTCGACCGTCGCGGCGGTCGTGGAGCGGCTCAAAGAGCACGACGCGATGGCCTACACGATCGTGGTTGTGGCTTCCGCTTCGGAGCCCGCGCCGATGCAGTACATCGCCCCGTACTCCGGCTGCAGCATGGCGGAGTACTTCATGTACGACGAGCGGAAGGCGACGCTCTGCGTCTACGATGACCTCTCGAAACAGGCGGCGGCGTACCGCCAGCTTTCCCTCGTGCTGCGTCGCCCACCGGGTCGCGAAGCCTACCCGGGCGACGTCTTCTATCTCCACAGCCGTCTGCTCGAGCGCGCCGCGAAATTGTCCGATGAAATGGGCGGTGGGTCGCTGACGGCGCTGCCGATCATCGAGACGCAGGCGGGCGACGTCTCTGCCTACATTCCGACCAACGTCATTTCGATCACCGACGGACAGATCTTCCTCGAAACCGATCTCTTTTACTCGAACGTCCGGCCCGCCGTGAACGCCGGCATTTCCGTGAGTCGAGTGGGCGGCAACGCGCAGATCAAAGCCATGAAGCAGGTCGCCGGGAGGCTGCGGCTCGACCTGGCCCAGTATCGCGAGCTGGAGGCCTTCGCCCAGTTCGGTTCCGAGCTCGATCACGCCACGCAGCGGCAGCTGGCGCGTGGCGCGCGGGTGGTCGAGGTGCTCAAGCAGCCGCAATACCAGCCGATGCCCGTCGAGCAGCAGGTCATCGTCATTTTCTCTGTCACCAACGGACTGATCGACGACGTGGACGTGCCGAAGATCAAGGAGTGGGAGAAAGGACTGCTCGAGTTCATGCCGGCGCAGCATCCCGAAATCGGTGAGGAGATCCGCACGCGGAAAGCGTTGTCCGACGATCTGAGCGGCAGGCTGCGCAAGGCGATCGAGGAGTACAAGGCGCTCTAATGGCGAAGCCCCGCGAGCTGAAGCGGCGCATCCGCTCCGTGCAGAACACCCGCAAGATCACGAAGACGATGGAGCTCGTCTCCACGTCGAAGCTCAAGCGGGCTCAGGATCGCGTCGTGGGCGCCCGCCCGTACGCGCAGGCGCTGGCCGAAGTGATCGCGGAGCTGTACTCGCCGGATCTCGCGGAACGGTTTCCCCTGCTGCGCCAGCCGGGGCAGAGCCTGCGTGGCACGGGCGTGCGGAGGGTCGCGTTATTGCTGATCACGTCGAATCGCGGTCTGTGCGGCGCGTTCAATTCCAACCTGATCCGTGAAGCCCGGCGCCGGCTCGAGGAGCTGGAGGCGCAGGATGCGCATACGGAGCTGCATCTCGTCGGAAAGAAGGGCATCAGCTACTTCAAGTTCACGCGCCGCAACGTTGCGTCGCAGCGGGTCGACATCGGCGATCGTCCCACGCTGCGGCACGCCGAGGAGCTCGCGAAGCCGATGATGGATCGGTTCGCGGCCGGAGACCTCGACGCAGTGGATGTCGTATTCGCGAAATTCAACAGCGCGGTGAGTACGCCGCCGACAACGATGCGCATTTTACCGGTGACGCCGCCGGAAGGTGTCCGACATTCCGTCAATTACATCCTGCAACCGTCCGCCGAGGCGATTCTCAAAGAGTTGCTGCCGCTGTACGTGCAGAATCAGGTGTATCGCGCCCTCGTCGAGACGGCGGCCGCCGAGCACGGCGCGCGCCGTACCGCGATGAAGAACGCCACCGACGCCGGTCAAGACATGCTGACGATCTTGCAGCGCACGTTCAACCGCGCGCGCCAAGCGCAGATCACGCAAGAGCTCGCGGAAATCGTTGGGGGAGCCGAGGCTCTCAAAGGATAGGAAATGGCGAACATCGGCAAAGTCGTGCAGGTCATCGGCCCCGTGCTCGACGTCGAGTTCGAGCCCGAGCAGCTGCCCGAGCTCTACAACGCGATCACCGTGAAAGTCGATTCTGGACAATTGGTGGCGGAAGTCGAGCAGCACATCGGGCGCAATCAGATCCGCGCGGTCGCGATGAGCTCGACAGACGGGGTCGTGCGCGGCATGGACGTGGTCGATACCGGCCAGCCCATCACCGTCCCGGTCGGCAAGCCGGCGCTGGGCCGCATCCTCAATGTCATCGGCGAGCCGGTGGACGAAGGGCCGCCGATTCCCAAAGACGCCGAGCGCTGGCCGATTCACCGCGGCAC
>WNFG01001256.1_pt1 | contig 31305 bp, 27 predicted proteins | sample 5400431 | NCBI WGS metagenome assembly WNFG01 (sample SAMN13153346, study PRJNA577476) | soil metagenome | isolation source: 120 cm saprolite under Douglas fir tree site 2 hole 3 replicate 2 | place: USA:California | collected 2015-04-18 | reverse complement strand
CGCGGCCTAGCGAATGGGATGAGTAGGCCGCATGCAGGATCGCGACCTGATCATGGGCGTGCTAGCGACGCAGGCGGGCTTCGTCACTCCGAAGCAGGTGATGGAAGCCGCCGCGTCCCGGCTGATCGGGAAAGACCCACGCTCGCTGTTGACGCACCTCGAGCAGACCGGTGCGCTGACCTCGGCGCGCCGGGAACTTCTGGAGGCGCTGGCGAATGAGGCGCTGGTGGCCCGGCAGGGCAATACAGGAGATGTTCTAGCGTCGCTCGGCGGAGCCGAGGCCGTTTATCGAACGTTCGGCACTGAGGTCAGCCCCACGAGTCCGGCACCCATCGCGACGGCAGACGAGGCCAGGACTGTACCGGCCGAGAGGGAGGGACAGTACACGCGCCTGGGCGAATTGGGCCGCGGAGGACAGTCGGTCGTCCGACGGGCGGTGGACGAGTTCGTGGGCCGCGAGGTGGCGTTGAAGGAGCTCCTCGTGTCTGCTGAATCGCTCGATTCGAGCCCCAGCAAAAGTACCGCCTGGAAACGCTTCCTCCGCGAGGCGCGGCTAACTGCCCAGCTCGACCATCCGGGTATCGTCGCGGTGCACGAGCTCGCCCGTCGCGCCGACGGGACCCTTTTCTGCGCCCAGAAGCTCATCCGGGGTGAGACGCTCAAGGCGCGATTCGCGCGCTGCGACTCACTTCGGCAGCGCCTCGAGCTTTTGCCCCAGCTCATTGACGCGTGCGATGCAGTCGCGTACGCCCACTCGCGCGGTGTCGTTCATCGCGACCTCAAGCCTGCCAACATCATGATCGGCGCCTTTGGCGAGACGGTCGTGGTGGATTGGGGACTGGCCAAGAAACGCGGCGAGGTCGACGACGTGGATACCTCGGTGCCGGACTCCGAGGCGGGGGTCTCGGTGTACGGGGCTGCGCTGGGAACGCCGGCCTATATGAGCCCGGAACAGGCGCGCGGGGCGCTGAGCGAAATCGACGAGCGCAGCGACGTCTTCAGTCTGGGGGTGATCCTGTACGAGCTTTTGACCGCCCGCGCTCCTTTCGAAGGAGCCTCACCCCAGCAGATGATCGACAACGTCCTTTCCGGACGGTTCCGCCGGGTCCGAGCGATTTGTCCAGACGCTCCGGTCGAGCTGGCCGCCGTGTGCGAGCGCGCTCTGTCTCACGCGCCACCCGATAGATACCAGAGCGCCGAATTGCTCTCGAAGGAGCTCTCCGAGTATCGAGGCGGCGGGCGGGTCTCCGCCTACGAATATGGCGCGTGGGAACTGGTGCGGAAATTCGTCGCCGGTCACCGCGCGCTCGCAGCAGCGACCGGGGCCGCTCTGTTAGTCCTTGCCGCGTCTTCCGTGGCCATCGGTTACCAGCTTCACGTCGCGCGCCTGCATCTTTCAGCCTCCTTCCTGGAACGAGCGCGAGCAGCGGAACAGAGCTCCGATTGGGGTCGGGCTGCCGGATACTATGCTGCTTCGCGAATTGAGCACGATTCGCGTGAGTCACGCTGGGGTTATGCGCTCGCTCGGCAACGCATGCCGCATCGGCTCTTCGCCCGTCGCGGTCCGGATCAATCGGTCATGGACGTGGGCTTTCTAAAGGACGGGCGGGCGTTGGTGCTTGCGGTCGAGGATCCCTTCGTCATCGGACGAGAACTAGACACCGGGCGCGAGCTATGGCGGTTTCAGCCCGACCGACCAATGCTGCAGCGAACGCCGTTGGCCATTCTCCCAACCGGTCAAATTCGAATCAACCTCGGCCAGCAACTGGTTTTCCTCGACGCGGCGACTGGACGTTTGGTCGGCTCCTTCTTACTTGGCGAAGTCCTTCCATGTTGGCCAGGACCCGTGCCGCCGCCCGTTGTGTTCACGGCCGATGGTCTTGTTACCAGCGGGGGACCCACCGAGTCCCTCATGCTTTCCGCGAAGCTCGGCCCGAGAGCTCTTTGCTCGGTTTCCGACGACCGCCAGCGGGTCGCCTTTCAAGACGGCAACGGCATCGTGCATCTCTGGGATTTAACCCGAACGCAAGAGCTCGCAAGCCGGCCGATTCCAGACGCCAGTGCTTTGATTTTCACGGCGCACGGGCTGGCCGTCGTCCGCTCGCGCGCTATCCAGGTCTTCGGTGGACCGGAGGGTGACTTCGCTGTCGCGATTCCTGGACGAGGCGGCAGTAGCCTAATGCAGGCCCGCGGTAGGGGAAATAACGTCTCGCCCGATGGTCATCTGATAGTCACGGCAAGGCTTACGTCGAATCAGGCGGACCTCGTAGATCTACGGATGCGGACCGTCGTCTCGTCGTTCAGTCTTGCCCCAGGAGCGCCGTCCTTTACTTTCTCGCCCTCCAGCGACCGGCTCATCGTCTCCGGGCTCCTTAACGGCTCGAGCTTGACGGCCTGGGATGTCCGCCCTCTAGCACCCGCACGTTCCCTGACGGGAAGTCGTGCCATGTGGTTCCAAACATCCCGCACTGGCGGCCGCTTCACTGTAGTGCACTCTAGTTTCTATTCATCGCCGTACGAGGTCTGGGATGAGACCGGCTCGCGGCTGCACTCCGGAACTCTGGGCGCGCGCGCGAACCTCACCATGTCGGCCGATGGCCGTCGAATCGCCGTAACAAGCTCGAGCGGTGTCAGCGTCCTCGATGCGAGCACCGGGGAGAGCCTTTGGCATTTCGAATGCGAGAAGTGTCCCGGTCTGATCAGACTTTCTGCGGACGGGACTCGTCTTCTCACCGGGAATCAGACGCCTCTTGAGCTGTGGGATGTCGCGCAGAAAAGGTCCATTTGGACCGAGTCGTCGCGCGCGGTCAACTGGCCCGTGATGGACATCTCCGGTGATGGCCGGCGGGTGCTGTGGACTCGCGGCCCATCCATCTTTGTTCATCGGGTTGGCGAGGCCAGCGATGCGGAGCTCCAGATGGACGACGTGGTCGTGGACGCAATCTTCAGTTATGACGGCGCGCGGATCGCTGCTGTCAGCTTGGCAACGATCGGTGTCTGGGCCATTGGTTCATCGCGGCCGATCTGGCAAATGCGCAATTTCTCCTCGGTGGCTCAAGGGCTTCGCTGGTCGAGCGATAATTCCGCGCTGATGATTTTTTACGACTCACTGGGCTCGTCGTTAGTCGACAGCGGAACTGGCGAGCGTTTCGCGAATTTGGCGGTAACCAAGCCCGCGGCCTTCTCGGGGCAAGAGCTCACTCTGCCAAGTCTTCGCTATCGAATATCCCACGGCGATGGCGCATGGGAAATGTGGCCCTTGCCTGCCCCCGATGATGGGTCTCCGCGCGCGAGCTTGATGCGTGTTCTCTCGGAGGCGGGACTCGAGATGCGCGGAGTCGAGTTGGTGGACGCGGCGCCCAGCCCAGATGCGGCGGCCTCTTCCGTCGCCAAGCTCTCTACGGTGAAGGACGACCGCGAGTAGGCGGTCGAGTCACTCTCCTTAGAGTCGGTGCGGCCATCGCTCGTCGCCGATTCCAAAAGCGACGGGTTTGGCGACAGTGGCTGCTGAGCAGAAGGTCGCAGTGTCCGCCAAACCGCTACCCGAGCGGCACGTCCTTCGAGGGCGATCTGTTTGGCACGATCCCTGAAGACTCAGTGAGTCTCGCTTTGGGGGACGCAAGCGAAGGAGATGTGATCATGGAAGACTGCTCTCAAGGAGTGCCGTCGTAATGAACGCGCGTACCTTCATCGTCCTTGGGTCGGCGGTTCTGAGCGCGGCGTGCCAAAAAGCGCAAGCGCCTGCGCCCCTGCCTCCAGCCGTCCAGGTGACTGAGGTCGTCCAGAAGGACGTGCCCATCTACCGCGAGTGGACCGGGAGCCTCGACGGCTTCGTCAATGCGGAGATCCATCCTCAAGTACAGGGCTATGTCTTAAAGAAGGTGTACCGGGAGGGGTCCTACGTTCGAGAGGGAGACTTGCTGTTCGGGATCGACTCTCGCCAGACGAAAGCCGCGCTGAGCCAGGCGAAAGGCGTTCTGGCCAGCGGTGACGCGGCGCTCGCCAAGGCGCGCCTGGACGTGGCGCGCTACACGCAGCTGAGGTCCCAGGGGGCGGTCACCCAGAAGGTTCTCGACGATGCCATCACGGCCGAGCGGGAGGCCGCGGCTGCCTCCGCCTCGGCACGTGCCAGCGTGGACCAGGCCGCGCTCAACCGCGGCTGGACCCAGGTCCTCTCGCCGATTGCGGGCATCGCGGGGATCGCCAAGACGCAGGTGGGGGACCTCGTCAACGCGCAGACGGTGATGACCACCGTCTCGCAGGTCGACCCGATCAAGGTGCTCTTCAATATCAGCGAGCGCGATTACCTGAGCTACGCCCGCGCCCACCAGGGAAGAACTGAGCCGGACCAGGAGCTGCGGCTCGAGCTCATTCTCGACGACGGCGGTGTCTATCCCCATCCAGGGACGGTGCTCTTGAGCGACCGCCAGGTGAATCTGCGAACCGGGACGATGGCCGTCGAGGGCTCCTTTCCCAATCCCGGGAACATCCTCAGGCCAGGTCAGTACGGGAAGGTGAGGGCCGCGGTCGACACGCGAAAGGGGGCGCTCCTGGTGCCGCAGCGTGCGGTCAATGAGCTTCAGGGGACCTACCAGGTCGGCGTTGTCGGCGCAGACAGCAAGGCTGAGATACGGGTGGTGCAGCCGGCTGAGCGGATCGGCAGCCTTTGGATCATCGACAAGGGGCTGACGGCCGGCGAGAAAGTGATCGTCTCGGACCTCGCGCTGGTGAGGTCGGGGATGCAGGTCCGCGCGATGGCTGCCTCGACCGATTCCGCTGCCGCGGCCTCACCCGCTCCTTCGCCCGGGGGGCGGTGAGCAATGTCCCGCTTCTTCGTCAACCGGCCCATCGTGGCGATGGTGATCGCCATTCTCACTGTCATCGGTGGGGCCGTCGCGATGTCTGGTTTGCCCGTCGCCCAATATCCAAACATCGTGCCGCCGCAGATCCGCGTGCAGACGAACTACACCGGGGCCGATGCCGTCACCATCGAGCAGTCGGTCGCAACGCCGATCGAACAGCAGATGTCGGGCGTCCCAAACATGCTTTACATGCAGTCGACCAACGCCAACGACGGGACGATGACGTTGGCGGTCACCTTCGACATCGAGAGCGACGTCAACATCGACCAGGTGAACGTGCAGAACCGCGTCGCCCAGGCTCAGCCGAGCCTGCCCACCGACGTCACCAACTACGGGCTTACCTACAGCCAGTTCACGGGCCTGCCCGTGCTGCTCATCTCCCTCTACTCCCCCAAGGGTAGCTACGACACCGTCTTCCTCGGCAACTACGCCACCATCCACCTGAATGATGCCATCCAGCGCGTGCCGGGCGTCGCTTCGACCACGAACTTCGGCGCCACCGACTACGCGATGCGCATCTGGGTCCAGCCGGACAAGCTCGCCAAGCTCGGCCTTACCGTCTCTGACCTCATGCAGGCGGTGCAACGCCAGAACAGCGTGAACCCGGCTGGCCGGGTGGCCGCCGATCCCGCGCCCCCGGGCCGGGAGTTCACCTATACCGTTCGGGCGCAGGGACGCCTTGTCAAGCCCGAGGAATTCGGCGACATCGCCGTGCGACTCAACACCGATGGCTCGACGGTGCGGCTCAAGGACGTCGCTCGCATCGAGCTCGGGGCGCTGACCTACAACCAGATTGGGCGCCTCAATGGGAAGCCCGCGCTCATCACTGCCGTTTTCCAGACCCCGGGCTCGAACGCCCTCGCGGTAGCCAGCGGGGTCAAAGCCACGATCGCGGAGCTGAAGAAGCGGTTCCCGGAGGACCTCGACTACACCATCTCTCTGGACACAACTCTTCCAGTCACCGCGGGAATCCGCGACATCTTCATCACCCTCCTTGAGACCACGCTGCTGGTAATGCTCGTGGTCTTCCTCTTCCTCCAGAGCTGGCGCGCCACGCTGATTCCGCTCATCGCCGTACCGGTCTCGCTGGTCGGCACCTTCGTCGTATTCCCAATGCTCGGCTTCTCGGTGAATACCCTTTCCCTCTTCGGGCTCGTGCTCGCCGTCGGACTGGTGGTCGATGACGCCATCGTGGTGGTGGAGGCGATCCAGCGCCACATCGAAGACGGCCTATCGCCCAAGGACGCGACGCTCAAGGCGATGGGGGAGGTCACCGCGCCGGTGGTCAGCGTTGCGGTGATCCTCGCGTCTGTCTTCATTCCGATGGCGTTCACGGGCGGCATCACCGGGCGGTTGAACAAGCAGTTCGCGATCACCATCGCGGTCTCGGTCCTCATCTCGGCGTTCAATGCGCTGACGCTCTCCCCTGCCCTTGCCGCGCTGCTGTTGCGACCCCGGCGGGAGGCGAGTGGCGTGCTCGGCAAGTTCTTCGGGGGATTCAACCGGTTGTTTGGGCGGGCAACCGGCGGTTTCGTGAGTGCGTCGCGCCTGTTGATCCGGAAGGCCGTCCTCGGCGTCGCCATCCTCGTCGGATTGACGGCGCTGGCGGGGCTCGCCGGGCGGAGGATTCCCTCGGGCTTCGTGCCGGATGAGGACCAGGGTTACTTCTTCGTGAACGTCCAACTCCCGGACGCGGCCTCGCTGGAGCGCACCGACGCGGTGTGCCGGAAGGTGGAGGCGATCCTCGGTGCGACAGCTGAGATCGAGTCCTTCAACACCATCGCCGGGTTTTCGCTCCTGAGCTTCACCTCGGCGACGTATAGCGGCTTTTATTTCGTCACGCTCAGGGACTGGTCGAAGCGCCCTGGCTCCGAGCACACCGCAGCGGTGGTGGTGAACCGTCTCAATCGGGAGCTCGCGGGAAAGATCAACGAAGCGATCGTCTTTGGCTTCTCGCCTCCCGCGATCCCCGGCCTGGGGACCTCGGGCGGCTTTTCGATGTGGGTCCAGGACCGCAGTGGAGGCGACGTCGAGTTCCTCAACACCAACCTCCAGAAGCTCGTCGAGGCCGCGAGGAAGCGGCCCGAGGTGGGATCGATCAACACGCTGTTCCGTCCGTCGGTGCCTCAGATTTTCGCCGAGGTCGACCGGGACAAAGTCCTCAAGCAGGGGGTGAACATCTCAGACGTCTATCAGACGCTGCAGGCGTTCCTGGGCGGTTCCTATATCAACCAGTTCAACCGCTTCGGCCGCCAGTGGAGGGTGTTCCTGGAAGCCGAGGGCGATCAGCGTCTGAACGCCAGCGACATCGGCAACTACTACGTTCGCAACTCCAATGGCGACATGGTCCCGCTCTCTGCCTTAGCCTCCACGAAGCGCGTGTACGGTCCGGAGTACACCAACCGCTTCAACCTCTTCCGCGCCGCCCAGGTTATCGGCGGTCCCGCGCCAGGCTACAGCTCAGACCAGGTGATGAAGGCGCTTGAGCAGGTGGCCGGCGAGGTGCTTCCCCGCGAGATCGGCTTCGAGTGGGCCGACCTCTCCTACCAACAGCGCAAAGCCGCCGGCACCGGAACGGCCACTTTCGCGCTCTCGCTGGTTTGCGTGTTCCTGATCCTCGCGGCCCTCTACGAGAGCTGGTCGCTCCCCTTCAGCGTGCTGCTCTCGGTCCCGATCGCGATCATCGGAGCGTTTGCCGGGCTGCTCCTGCGAGGGTTCTCGTTCGACGTCTACGGGCAGATCGGCCTGGTGATGCTGGTAGGCCTGGCGGCGAAGAACGCGATCTTGATCGTCGAGTTCGCCAAGGACGAATTCGAGAAAGGTCGGCCGCTGGTCGAGGCCGCGTTGGAGGGCGCGAAGCTCCGGTTTCGCCCGGTCTTGATGACCTCCTTCGCCTTCATCTTCGGGCTGATGCCGCTCTGGATCGCAGAGGGGTCCGGGGCGGTCTCGAGGCGAATCCTGGGAACGGCGGTGATCGCCGGCATGGTGGCCGCGACCGGGATCGCCATCTTCTTCATCCCGATGCTGTACGTCTTCGTGATGCGCGCGAGCCAAGCACTCAAACGACGCCGCGAGGGCGATCCGGTTTCGGCAGAGCACGCGGGAAACGGCGAGGCGGCCGCCTCAGCGGCGATCCAACGCGCGGGCACCTCTCGATGAACGCGAACGGCGCGTTGACCCATAGGTCGCTTGGAATTTTGCTCGCCGCCGTCGCATCGGGGCTGCCTTTTGCGGCGCATGCAGTCCAGCCGTTGAGCGCATTCATCCGAGCTGCCCGGACGCAGAATCCGGACAACCTCAAGGCCCGCGCGAATCTTGAGCAGCAGCAGGCGCAAGCCGATGTCGCGCTTGGGCGCGTGCTGCCCGGGATCTCCGCCAAAGGAAATTACGTCCGGAACCAGTACGCGTCTTCGCTGTCGCTGGCTCTCGATCCGACCGCCCCCCCACTGAGCTTCACGCTCCAGCGCCGGGATCTATTGATCGGCTCTGCGATGGTGAGCGTGACGCTGGTAGATCTCGCCAGTTTCCAACGCGTCGCCGCGTCGCGGACCTCGGCGGAAGCGTTCGCCAAACAGGCGGAAGCGACCGCGCTACAAGTCGAAGCGCAAGTGGCTCAGGGCTATTTCCAGCTGATGGCGAATCTGGCATTGGTTGCCTCGTCGCAGCGCGCGCTGGACGTTGCGCGAGCCAGCTTGCGGTTGACGCAGGCGCAGCTCCAGGCGGGAACGGCAACGCTGCTCGAGGTTGAGCGGGCCAACGCCCAGGTTGAAAGCCAGGTTCAATCGCTCGCCTCAGCCGAGCTCCAGGTGGCTCTTTCCGCTCGTGCGCTCCAGTCCGCCAGCGGCCTTGCGCCCGAGGCGCTGGTGGCTGCCGACTTCCAGGAAGATCTGCGCGAGGAGCCGGGCCTGGACACCTTCTCGCCACCCGATCCGGAGCTGCCCTCGATTGCAGCGGCGATGAAGAGCCGCGAAGCGGCAGAGCAGCAGGCCCGGGCGCAGCGTCTGAGCCTGCTCCCTTCCATCGGCGGGAGCTTCACCGAATACGCGACGAACACTCCCGGCTTCGTGAACCACGACTACTACTGGCAGGCGGGGGTGGGCTTTACCTGGCAGTTGGACCTGACCAACTTCGCCAACATCCGTTCGCAGGACGCGTCCGCGGCCGCGGCTCGCGCCACGGAGCAAAGCGCGCGCCTTTTCGCCCGCGATGCCATTTACCGCTACTGGAACATGGTGCACGCGGACATCGCCACCAGCCGCTCGGCACGCGCGCAGGCCAGGGCGAGCGAACACGCCGCCTTCCTTGCACAGCAGTCTTACGAGGTCGGCACGGCGACGCAGCTGGACCTGCTCCAGGCCATCCGCGACGCGTACAGCGCAGACGTCTCGAGGATCCAGGCCGACGCCGACCTCGCCAATGCGCGCGCCCAGCTGCGATTGGCAGCCGGGCGCGACCCATACGCCGGTGATGCGCGATGAATGAAACACTGTCGTTTCACAACGAGCAATGGCCCTCGAAACCTGGCAAGTGATTTCAAGGCCGAGCTTGACAAACTCTCCGTCAACGCCACGAGGCGTATTTGCGACTCGTCGATCAACGAGGGGTGCCCTGGCAAAACCGCCCGCACTTGTTTGCATTGGCTGCGCAGATGATGCGGCGGATCCTGGTCAATCATGCCCGCAATCGCTGCCGGCTGATGGACGGCGGGACAACTGACGACGGCCGGCCGTACTTCATCATGGAGTACGTCGACGGCATTCCCCTCGATGAATATTGCAATCAACGCCGACTCTCGGTGAACGAGCGGCTCGCGCTGTTTCGCACCGTGTGTGCCGCGGTGCACTACGCCCGCCAGAATCTCATCGTTCACCGGGATTTGAAGCCGAGCAACATCCTGGTGACCTCCGGTCCGCAGTGGACCTCTCCCTGTCGCGATAAGAAAACGGCACAGCGTTAGCCCTTTTGGGCGGAAACGGCGCTTCATTGAAAGACGGGAAGTCCATGAGTGGGTTCTCGTCAAAATATGCTGGCCATGGTGGCCAGACGTGGAGGGATATCCAAATGAAACAGACATTTAGCGTAACTCTTTTCGCGACTCTGTTCGTCCTCGGCCTGACGCCCGGCGCGCAGGCCGGCGGCTGCTCTGATGCCACGTATGTTGGAGACTATGTCTTTGGCGGCGATGGCACCACGACGGCGGAGGGCGTTACGGTGCCGTTTGCGTTTCTCGGCCGCCTCACCGCCGACGGGAAAGGCAACTTCTCCGGGAGCGGCAGTTCGAGCCTGAATGGTCAAATCATCCATCGCACCTTTGATGCAACCTACACGGTTAACTCCGACTGCACCGGCTATTATCAGGGCATCGACTCTACCGGCGCGCCCTTCCAAGGCGACATTGTTTTTACTGGACCTAGCGGGAGAAAGTACCTCGGCCTGCGGACCTTGGCAGGGCAGACGATCTATTTCACCGGCGAAAAAGATTAGACCTGGTTGTTCTCCTTTCGCTTGGAACTCTCCAACGGATGTTGTAGCTACTCGGGCCACGCCCAGGTGGTGGAACTGGTAGACACGCCAGATTCAGGGTCTGGTGGTGGCAACACCGTGGAGGTTCGAGTCCTCTCCTGGGCACACCCGGATCTCGTTCGCAGAAAGCTTGCGGCCGAGGTTTGGCTTGTGACTTCAAGACCGGCGGGGCGGCCGAATTCAGCTTTCGGCCATCTCGCGCAGGCGGGGATCGATTTCGGCCTCGCCCCTCATCCCGGACTCGATCGCAAGCGGCGTGGCCCAAAAGCCCCGCGACCTTAAGCCATCGAGCAGCTCCCGCTCCGTCTCGGCGTCCGGCGAAAAAAGCACGCACCCATCTCCTCGGCCGGCGCCCGAGATCTTCGCCGCCGCGCCGTAGCTGCGCGCGATGCCGAGAATGCGGCCGATCGCCTCGGTCTCCAGCGTTCCGACGCTCGAAAGCAGCCGCTGCAGCCCGGAGATTGCCTCGGCAAGGGAGCGAAAGTCGTTGCGGACCATCGACTCCTCGAGCGCGCGCCCGAGTTGATCCGACTCGGCGCGAATTCGCTCCCGGTCGCCGGCGCTGAGCCTTTGCTCGACCTCGGCGATCACCGCCGGGGTGGAAGCGCTCTTCCCCGAGTAGGCGTAGCTCAGGCGAACCTGGGGCGCAGGCAGAACACGAAGATCAACCGGCGGCGCGCCCGACAGCGCGGCCGGCAAGAGGCCGAGCGCGGATGCTTTCGCCAGATTCTCCAGGGGATATCGGCGGTAGCGGACGATCCCTCCGGCGTAGACCGCCGCCACGTCCCCGCCGCTTCCCGCCCCCACCTGGGCCTTGGCGTGGGCGAGCAGCGCCACTTTGAGCGGCTCGAAGCTGCTTTCCAGGGCGAACCGGCTCATCTCCACCGCGAGCACCGCCGCCTGAGCGCTGCCCCCCATCCCCAGCTTCTCACCCCCGGCGGTGGGCGCCGGCGGCGCGAGGACGAGCTCGAATCCGAGCGCCTCCGCGCCGTGCGCCCTGAGCGCTTCGTCCACCCCTCGGGCGGCGAAGAGAAAGGGCGCAGGCACCGGGCCCGCCCAGCTCACCCCCCGTGGAGTCGTCCGTCCCCGAAGCCGGCCGGCTCCGGTGACGAGGTGGACCTCCCCGTCGCTGCGGCTTTTCACCCATCCGGCCATCCGCGGTCCGACCGCGGCCAAAAGCGCGGCGCCACCCCAGAGCACGGCGTACTCACCGCTGAGGAAGAGCTTGCCTGGCGCGGAAACGGATCGGTTCATTTTCCCAGGATACAGGCAGCGCGGAACGGAAGGGATCGGATCCGTCTCCGGTCGAGCCCTTTAAAACAGGTGTTCCTCGCTCAATCGCGCGTCGCCGCCGGGTTTGCAAGGCGTCACCTCGCGCGCGCCGTGCTCGCGCGCCAATCGCTCCGCGTCGGCTTGGTGGCCAACATCGGTGAGGATGAAAGGGTTCGGCCCCGCGTCCAGCGTGAACCAGGCGGCCAGCCCGCCCCTTCGCGCTTTGGTCAGGGCGGAAACGAGGCCGAGCGTCGCCGGCGCGAAATAACAGAGGGCAGGGGCGGACGAGATCGCCACCGCGTGCATCCGCCAGGCATTTCGCTCGGCGATTTCCCCTAGACCCGGCAGGTCCCGGTCGCGGATCCGTTCGATCGCCCGCGGCACCTCGGCTTCCGCATCCGCCGCCCAGGCCGGGTAGAAGGGCGATGTCTCCACCGATCGCTTCATCCCCTCTCGGGAGCTGGTCTCCTTCTCCCCGGCTTCGAGCACCACCGCGAGCAGGCGCAGATCGGGCCAATGCTCGGCATCGAAGACCTGCTCGGAATAGCTGTCGGTTCCGTCCCGCCGCCTTCCCCGCCGCCACAGACACGTGCCGCCCTGGATGCTGCGGCAGGCGGAGCCGGACCCCAGGCGCGCGAGGATCGACGACGCCCGCACGTCGAAGGCAAGTCCCGCGGCCGCCCGCGCCGCCACCGAAAGCGCGGCGAAGCCCGCGGCGCTGCTCGCCAGGCCCGCCGAGGAAGGGAAATTTCCGGTGGAGGCGACCCGCACGCCTTCCGGCAGCTTCGCGAGCCCGCGGACGCGACCGATAGTCTCGAGCACCCGCTCGCGCTCCCGACCTTGGGCGGTGCGACCGTTCAACTCGACCTGCTCGCCCTTCGCTCCGAACTGCACCGTCGTCGTCACTTGGAGCGGGGCAAGGGTGATCGACAAGCTCGACTGGTGCGGGAGCACCAATTCCTCGTCCCGCTTACCCCAATACTTCACCAGCGCGATGTTCGGGTGGGCGATGGCGGTGGCCTTCAAGTTTCCGCTCACAGCGCTTGGGGTCCAGCAACCTGGCTGACGAAGCAATGGATGCCCGCCTGGGTCAACTTGACCAGCGCGGGTTCAGGTTCGAGGAACAGACCGATCACCGCGCCGCCCTCCCCGCCTGCGCCGGTGAGCTTGGCCCCGAGCGCCCCCAGCCCGCGCAAACGGTGGACCATCTCGTCGATCGGGGGCGACGAGACCCCCAGCGCGGTCAGGATTCCATGGTTCACGTTCATCGCATCGCCTAGGGCGTCGAGGTCGCCCCGCTCGATCTCGCGCGCTCCCTCGCGGGCGATGCGCCCGATTTCTCGGATCAGCCCGAGGTAGTGCGCGGGCCAGCTCGCGACGCGCTTCTTCAATTCAGTCACCGTCTTCCACGTCGGCCCCCGCTTGCCGCTGAGCGCGACGAGAAGGCGCAGCGGCCTTGGGCTTTTAATCCGGCTCACCGACGGGGCGATCCCTTTCAGCGAGCGCCGAAAGAGGATCAGCGTCCGAAGCGCGCTGCACGTATGGTCGAGGCCGGAAGGTTGAGCGTGGAACTCTCGCTCCATCTCCCCCGCAACGCGGATGACGTCTTCGGGCTTCTCCGGCTTGCCCCCGGCGCGCAGCAGAATACGAGCGCACGCCACGGACAAGGCCGCCGAGCTGCCCAGGCCCATCGAGATCGGCAGATTGCTGCTGACCGCGACGCCGATCTTAGGGAGGCCGCTGGCCGACGCGGCGCGGGCGAAGGCGTCGGTCAGCAATTTGCGACCGCGACCGCGAACGGAAGGCGGGATCTCCAGCTTGCACCGCGAGGCCGGAGAGCTCTGCGCAGTCACTCCCAAAGAGAGCGGTCCGGCCAGAGCCGGCTCTCCGTACACCACCGCGTGCTCTCCGAGGAGAATGACCTTTCCAGGCCCAAACGAGGTCAGCGTGGGAGCATTCGGCATTGCGTCTGATCCGCTCCGCCGGGCGCGGCGCGGAGAAAAGCGCTACCCGGTGCCGGTGGCGGCCTTCGATTCCTGGGCGGAAAGCCTCGCCATGATTTCCCGCGCCTTATCCACTTTCACGTGCCCGCCCTGGACCAACAGGTCGGCGATCTTCTCCACCCAATCGCCCCGCGCTCCGGCGGTCACCGCCACGCAGCGGGCGTGCAATGCCATGTGGCCCTTCTGGATGCCCACCGATCCGAGCGCGCGGAGAGCGGCGAAGTTCTGCGCCAGCCCCACCGCCGCGAAGACCATCGCCAGCTCCCGAACGGTCGAGATGCGCAAAAGCTTGAGGCCCAACTGGACGCCGGGGTGAATCTTGATCGGTCCGCCCACCGTGCCCAGGGCCAGCGGCAGCTCGATACGCCCGACCAGGAAACCCTCCTCGAGGTGCCAGGTGGAGAGCGGCCGATACTGTCCTTCGCGGCAAGCGAAGGCGTGCGCGCCCGCTTCGATCGCCCTCCAGTCCTGCCCGGTAGCGATCGCCACCGCGTCAATGCCGTTCATCACGCCTTTGTTGTGGGTGGCCGCGCGGTAGGGGTCGGCCTGAGCGAAGCGGCAGGCCTGCGCGATTCCTTCGCCGATCTCCTCTCCGGTGAGGTCGAAGTCCGCCAGCAGAGGCACCGGGATGCTGCAGCAGGCCCGGGCAAGCCGTCGGTCGGCGAGATTGGAGAGGATCCGGCAATAGACCTTGCCGCCGGTGATCTGCTCGATCAGCGGAGCAATGCCCTCGGCGACGGTATTGATCAGATTCGCCCCCATCGCCTCCTGGGTGTCCATGATCACGTGCACGATCATGATCGGCTCGCCGCGAGGCCCCTCGGGAGCGGGCAGCACGCGCACCTCGATCTCGCGCGCGCCTCCGCCTCGGCGAAGCAGCTGCGGCTGGAAGCTGTTGGCCAGCGCGAGGATCTGATCCTTCGCCGCAGTCAACTTTTGCGAGGCGATCGTGGGGTCGCCGTAGCGGGTGACCTGCACCTGGCCAATCATCATCGAGTCATCGGCTTCCGCGACGAAGCCGCCGCTTTCGCGCACGATCTTCGCGGCGAACGACACCGCGGCGACCACCGAAGGCTCCTCCACCGCCATCGGAACGATGTAGTCCCGGCCATTGACTTGCAGGTTCAGCCCCAAACCCAATGGCAGACTGAAAGTCCCGATCGCGTTCTCGATCATTCGATCCGCGGTCTCCGGCGCGAGGGAGCCCTCGCCTCGAGCGATCTCGAGCTCCTCGGGAGTGAGTTGGAACATCCTGCCGATTTGATTCAGACGCTCCGCAAACGGAAGCTTGTGAAAACCGGCCAATCTGGATGTCACCTTCTCGGACATGCATTCTCCCCTTCGAGCCTGAAAAGCGCCGGCTCTCTTAAAGCGCTTCCAACCAATCCTTCAACTGCCCGGAAATCACTTTGGAACGGGTGCGCAGCTCGGACGCCTTACGGCACCCGGTGAGCAACATTGCTTGCGCCAGCCCCTGAAATACCTCGCGCAGCGCGATCTCTGCCGCCTCCAGGCCGCCCGCTTGCTGGGCCCGGAACAGCGGCAGTGCCAAACCTCCAGCGTCCGCTCCGAGCGCCAGGGCCTTGGCAAGCTCGAGCCCGCCGCGAATGCCACCGGAGGCAATCATCTTAACCCCATTGCCCACTGCCCGGCGGACGGAGAGGACGGCGGCCGCGGTGGGAATGCCCCAACCGGAAAACTCCTGGCCGACGGTGGCCGCGATTCCGCTGCTGCGCAGCTGCTCGACTCGCACCCAGGAGGTGCCGCCGAGCCCCGAAACGTCGATCTGCCGCACCCCGATGTCCACCAGCCGGCGCGCCACCTCGGGAGAGATGCCGCAGCCGGTTTCCTTCACCAGCAGCCGATCCCCCAGCGCCTGCACAAGATCCGCGACGACGGCGTATCCGCCCCGGAAATCGCGATCGCCCTCGGGCTGAGTCAGCTCCTGGCCCGCATTGAGGTGAAGCGCCATGGCGTCCGCGCCAATCGCCTCTCCCAGCTTACGAACGCCGCCGGCCCCGAGCGCCGCCGCCTGCCGCAAGCCGATGTTTCCCAGCACCACGGTAGTGGGGGCGACATCTCTAACCTGAAAGGTCGGCGCGCGCCGGGCGTCTTCGATCATCGCCCTCTGGCTGCCAACACCGAACGCCACCTGGTACTTCTGCGCCAATGTCGCCAGATCCCGATTCACGCGGGCGGCGCGGTCGGTGCCGCCGGTCATCCCGGTGATCACCATCGGGTAGCGAAGCTTCTTTCCGAACAGCTCGGCGCCGAAGTCGAGCTCATCCAGCGAAAGCTCCGGCATCGCGCAATGAACGAGCTGCACGCACTCGAACAAGGTGCTGTTCTGAGCAGGTTCGACTTCGGCGGAGGCGCATAGATCGAGGTGAGAGTCCTTGCGGCGCGCTGTCGTCTCCTCACCCATTTTGAGTTCCCGGACGGCTCAGGCGAGCCACCTCTCCATTGATCGCGCCGGTAGCTGAGTTGTGAATCGCGCCGGTAGCTCCTTGGATCCACTGGAGACCTAGCAGGGGGGCTTTAGCAGCGCAAGGTATTCGACCCCCAAGGATCAATAGTTGTGCCTGCTTGACCGAATCGATATTCGAAGTCAATGGACCCACAGTCCAGACAAACTGATAGGCCGCGGGTCGCCATCTTCGTTCATGGGGGCGAGTACGATCGGGTACACGAAGCGCTGTCGATCGCCGCTGCCGCCGTCTCGTGTGAGAAGCATGCGGACGTATTCCTCTTCTGGTGGGCGCTGGAGCGCTTCGCGCAAGGTCGGCTGGACGAGCCGGATTTCGCCGGCGGCCGGGAGGATGTCGTCGATCGCTTCGAGGGCCGTCGTGTGCCGACGTTGCGATCTCTCTGGACCTACCTGCGAGAATCCGGAGAATGCAGCCTGTACGCCTGCACCGGCTCGATGCAGATTCTGGGCATCAAGCGGGAAGCCTTGGAACCCTGGGTGGACCAGTTCATCGGCTGGAGCACCATTTTCCAGCTCACTGCCGGGGTCGTCGATCGGTTCTCCCTTTGAATCGCAGCCGCTTCGCCGCAAGCCTGCCTGGATTTGACCAACCCTGAAGCCTGTTTACGTTTAAGCGCATATGCGCTACCAGACACACAGCCTCTCATCGTCCCGGGCCAGTCCCGTTCACCTGGGCGGTGGACATCGATTCAGCAATTATTTCAAGACCGCCGCGCTGCTCGCGGGGCTGACCGCGCTTTTCCTCTGGGTCGGTCAACAGCTGGGTGGACCGAGCGGCCTTGCCATTGCCGGCGTGTTCGTGGCGGTGATGAACTTCGTCTCCTATTGGTTCAGCGATCGAATCGCCCTGGCGATTCACCGCGCCCGGCCGGTGGAGCGCGACGAGGCGCCCTGGCTGTACGAGATCGTCGAGTCCTTAAGCCGCCGCGCCGGCATGCCGACACCCCGGATCTACCTCATCCCCACGCCTACCCCGAATGCGTTCGCCACCGGCCGCAGCCCTGCCCACGCGGCGGTGGCGGTCACCTCCGGAATTCTGGAGCTGTGCGATCGGCGTGAGCTGGCGGGCGTGCTGGCGCACGAGCTTTCCCATGTGCGCAACCGCGATACCCTGACCAGCACGATCGCCGCCACGCTGGCAGGTCTGATCACCCACGCCGTCCAGATGCTGTTCTGGTTCGGGGGATCGATTTTCGGCGGGCGGGACGATGATCGGGACGGCGACCGGGGATCGGGTCTCGCCAGCCTGGGCCTGTTGCTGGTCGCCCCGATCGCGGCGACCTTGTTGCAGCTGGCGATCAGCCGCGCCCGCGAGTACGACGCCGATGCGACCGGGGCTCAGCTCTCCGGGGACCCGGAGGCCCTGGCCAGCGCGCTGGAGAAGCTCGAAAACGGCGTGCAGGCGCTGCCCTACGATCGCGCTCCGGCGACCGCCCACCTTTTCATCGTCAACCCGCTCTCCGGCGGCGTGGTGATGTCTCTTTTCTCCACCCACCCTCCGATCGAGGAGCGGATCCGCCGCCTTCGCGAAATGGCCCGCACCTCCTAGATTTCGATCGAATTCCCCCCGGGGGTTGACGCCCGGCGAACGATCGGTAACCTGGCCTGCCTTTGGCATTGGAGGTCGGCCGTGATCACCGTCGTTCTCGTCCTGGTCTCGATCGCTCTTTGCGTGACCCTTGGAATTCTGCTTTTCGGCCCGCGCCGTGGTTTGCCTCCCCCGCCGAAAGTCCGGGAGCAGATGGAAGCGGAGGTTCAATCGCGATCCGCCCTTCAACTCGATCTCGAGAAGCGGAAAAAAGAGCTCGAGGATTCCAAGCACCAGCTCAACGAAGCCCGGGAGCAGCTCAAGCAGGCCAAGAAAAAGCTGTTCGAGCAGAAGGAGTCGGAACGCGACAGCCGTCATCTGGCGCGCGAGCGGGACGAGATCGAGCGCAGCGCCTCTGTCCAATTGGAGAGGGTGCGCCTGGAGCTTTCCCACGCGCAGGTCGAAGTTCAGAAGCTCAAAACCGACCTGGAGGGAACCCGGTCGCGGCGCACTGCCCCGGCGGCCCCGGTCTCCGCGCCCACGCCCGCGCCGCAACCTACGCTTGCACCCGCAGCAGTGGCAGCGGCCGTTGCCAGCCCCCCCGTTCCGGACAAGTCGGTGCGCAAATTCCGGGAGCTGACCGATGCGGACAAGGAGCGGATGCAGCGCCTGGAACAACAGGCGGCCCGAGAGCGGACCCGCGCGGGAGAGCTCGAGCGCGAGCTGAAGCGGTTTCGCGCCCGTTCGGAAACGCAGCACCGGGTCTACGTCGTCACCAAGGGCGAATTGGACCTGGTCAAGGACAAGTTCAAGGCGCTGGAGAAGCGCTTGAATCGCATCCTGCTGGAGCGCGATCTGGTCGGGCGCGCCCTCCGGGATCTCGAACGCCGGAGCGGAATCGCCGCCGAGCGCACCGAGCTGACCGCCGAAGAAATCGCCGCCTCCGACCGCACGGTGGACGAAAAGGCGGCGCTCGCCGCGGCCGAAGCCGAGAGGGTCAATGCGGCGGCCAAAGCCCAGACCGAGCGCGAAGAGCGCGAGCGAGAGAAGGCGGCGACTCAAGAATCCAACTCTTCAACCGGGGCAAGCGCCAACCACGCTGAGGACGCCGGCGCGGACCACTCGGAGGACGCCAGCGCCAACCACCCCGTGGGAAACGCCTCTTAGGGGGGAGGCCTTAAGGGCCAGCCGTCTCGAATAGAGCGGAAGCCGGTTATAGTTTCGGGCTATGCGGTTGTCGCTCGCCACGCGCATCTTCCTCGGCTACGCGGCCGTCCTGGTGACCTTTGCGTTGGTCTCGGCGTTCAGCGTGGTCCAGATGCACCAGAATCAAGTCGAGATCCAACTGGTGAGCCAGGGGTATCTGTCCCTATCCTTGGACACCTCGGCGATCCACACCTTGTACAGGAACCTCCAGAAACACACCGAGGCGTTGTACGAAGAGGGAAGCGCGGAAAAGCGGCGCGTCCTGGTCGGCCTGGTCCGCCGTTACGTCAACGAGCTTCCGGATCAGATGACCGATGCGCAGTCGACCGCTCGGCGGATTCGCGAGTTTGCGCCTGCGTCGGAGCAGAAGTTCATCCAGGAGCTCGAGCAGAAGCTGGTCGATCTGAGGACCCGGTACGGAGCTTATGAGCGAACCGCCAACGAGGTGCTGGTAGGCTTGGAGACAGGCAGGGCCGGAGCGCTGGCCAGTCCGCAGATCGAGCAGATGAAGCAGTTGGAAACCTCGATCGGCACCGAGATTCGGTTTCTCAATGCCTCGGTCGAGAATCGAATCCGCGAGCGGGTGAGCAAGGCGGAGGAGCGGGAGCGCCGAACCGGGTTGCTAATCATCGGCTGGTCGGTGTTCGCGATCGTGGTCGGCCTGCTCGCCACCGCGTTTTCGACGCGGACGCTGCGCCCGGTGAAGACCCTGATCGAGGCGGTGTCGCGCATCGGGCGCGGCGACTACAGCACCCAGCTCGGGGTTCGCGGCGACGACGAGATCTCCGTGCTCGCACGCGAGTTCGACAAGATGGCCACCTCGCTCAAGGACCGGGAAGCGCAGCTCAAGGAGAAGCAGGAGGCGCTGCTGCGCGCCGAGCAACTCGCCGCGGTGGGTCGGATCTCCGCGCAAATTGCCCATGAAGTCCGAAACCCCCTCTCCTCGATCGGGCTCAACGTCGAGCTGCTTCAGGAGGCCCTGGGAAAGGGGGGCCTCGGCAGCACCGTCGATGCCCGCGAGTCTCGAGACGTTCTGGCGTCGATCGTGCGCGAAGTGGACCGCCTCGCGGAGATCACCGAAGGCTATTTGAGGATGGCCAGGCTTCCCAAGCCATCGATGGCGCCGGAGGATCTCAACGAAGTGGTGGGCAGCGTGCTCGAGTTTTCGCGCGAGGAGCTGGAGAGGTCGAACGTGAAGGTAGTCCGCCGGTTGGATCCGGCCGGCCCGCGTGCGCTCGCCGACGAAGGGCAGCTGCGCCAGGTATTCTTGAACCTTCTGCGCAACAGCCGCGAAGCGATGCCGGGCGGCGGCCAGCTGATCGTGGAGTCGAGGACGGTCAACGGGGAGGCGGAAGTCGTCTTCTGCGACAGCGGGCGGGGAATGACGAGCGAAGTCCGCGAGCACATTTTCGAACCCTTCTTCTCGACCAAGGAGGGCGGCACCGGGTTGGGCCTGGCCGTTTCTCAGCAGATTCTACAGGCGCATGGCGGCTCGATTCGCTGCGAGAACTCGCCGGAAGGGGGCACCACTTTCGTGGTCAGATTGCCGAAGGCTTAGCTCTGGTAATGTCCATTTCGATGGATGCCTTCGTGCGACGACTCGTTCGTCGACTCTGCGAACCTTCGCAGCCGCTTTCGCGCAACCGGCATTTCCATGCCTTCCACAGCCCGGAAGGGCGTCGGGCGCTGAGAATCTCACGCCGACTGAAGAGCCTGCAGCGCGACATCCTGGCTTGCGCGGATGAAGGGCGCGCCACGAGCTTCCATCGGTTTGCGGACAAAGACGGTGAGCGCCAGGTCGAGTTGAGGCTGGAGCGCCCCGGCGGGTTTAGCCTCTCGCTGCTGCACGAGGACGAATTCGAGCTCCTTCTGGACTTGCCTGGGGTCCGATCGGCGCTCGAGGCCGCGGGGCCCACCGCTCAGCGGGCGCCGGGTTCCGGGGAGAGCGACACGGATGCCTCGAAGACGAATGAGGCCGGGCCGCGCATCTCCACCATCGAAAAGTCGGACGCGCAGCGGACTTGAAGAACCCCGCCGGGCAACTGAACCGGCACCCACTGTCCGCCGGGAAGTCGCTTCTCCGCCACCGCAGCCGCCACCGCCGCGCAGGCGCCGGTTCCGCAGGCCTCGGTCAGCCCCGCTCCCCGCTCCCAAACGCGGAGCCGGATCGAGCCATCGCGCAGCTCGGCAAAACCTACGTTGGTGCGCTCCGGAAATACCGGAATGCGTTCCAGCTCGGGACCCAGGCGGCCGGCGTCTTCGGGAGGCGTTCCAAACATCACCAGATGCGGATTGCCCGGACCCGAGGAACGGGACGGCAGGTTGTCGGCGACAAGCTGCGCCGGACCCATCGCCACCTGCACCTGATCCACGGCGTCCTTCCGATAGGTCAGCTCGCAGCTCAACGGACCCGCTTCGGTTTCCAGAACGATGCGGGGAGGCCTTTGGTCGGAGCGGTCGACCAGGTACTTGGCGGCGCAGCGAATGCCATTCCCGCACATCTCCGCCTTGCTCCCATCGGCGTTGTGCACCGTCATCCGCGCCGCCGCCGACTTCGACGGAAGAAGCACGAGCACGCCGTCCGCTCCGATGCCTCGCCTTCGATCGCACAATTGTTGCGCGGTGGCGGAGTCGATGTCCCGGCCGTCCTGCCGTCGATCCAGGATCACGAAATCGTTTCCCAGCCCGTGGTACTTGAAAGCGATTTCCCGATCGGCCCGCATCATCTTGCTCGAATCAAAGCAGAAGACCCGCTCTGCCGGGCGAAAAACGTAACCGGGCCGGCGCGGTCAAAGCTTCGGAATCGTCATCCCTTGTCCGCCGGATCGGACCCCGGTCCGGGGACGGCGCTCCGGGTCCCTCCGGGGGCTTCGCCTTCCCTTCGGAGCAGGCCCGCTTTCACCGCGCTGAGCTCAGCCGTCGCCCGCTCGTAGATCTGCTGCACCTGATTCGAAGAGGTGCGGGCCAACGAGCGGCGAAGCGCGGCCAGCTCGTTGTCCTGGGCAACCAACCTTCGCTGAAGGATGTCCAACTTGTTTTCCCGGTCGGCGATCGCGGTCGCCAAATCGACCTCGCGATCGCGATTCAATTCGATCGACTGGCGCCGCGAGCTCCGCTCCGCCTCGGCCGCTTCAAGCTTTTCGGCCATCCGGGCGCGATCTGCTTCCAGGTGTTCGACCTGGGCCGACAAACGCTGCCGCTCCCCCGCCAGAATTCTGCTCTCCGCCCCCGCGCTTTCCTCACGACCGCGAGCGTCTTCCAGCTCTTTTGCCAGCTTGGCGGCAGCCTGCCGAGCCTCGCGGACCTGTTCCTCCGCCTGGTTCGCGCGAGCGCGCTCCGCGCCGAGCTCGTTTTGCCCGGAGGCGATCTCCGCTTCGGCGGAATGCAGCGAGTTTTTGAGCTCCTCGGCCGCGACGCGCTCCGCGTCCCTCGCCTCGAGCCGGCTGCGAATCGTCGAGCTCTCGGCCCTCAAAGCTCCGAGCTTTTCGGCCAGCTCCGATTTCTTCTTTTCGGAAGCGGCGGATCGCTCCGCGGCCTCCCCCAACTTGCTCTCAAGCTCGAGCAGCCGACCCGCCAGCTCCGATTTCTCCTTCTCGGAAGCAGCGGATCGCTCGGTGGACTCCCCCAACTTGCCCTCGAGCTCGCGCAACTGACCCGCCAGCTCGGCGACGCGCTGCTCCCGCTCGGCGGCGCGATTCACGGCCAGCTGGGCATCGACGCGAATGCTGTCGCGGGCTCTGGCCGAAGCGGCGGCATCCTGCTCCGAGCGCTCCACCTCCCTCGAAAGCCGGGCTACCTCCTTCGCCATCGCCGACTCGCGCTCCTGCGCGGCGGAGGTTTGCTCCTCCGTTGTCCGGCGAAGGTCTTCGAGGGCCACTTCCAGCTCGGTCAATCGGGCACGCCCTTGATCGCGCTCCGCCCGCAGGCCGGAGCATTCCCCCTTGAGCTCACTCAGCGCCATCTCCGAGCGCTCGCGGAAGGCGCTCTGCGCCGCCGCCGCGGTGGAGAGATCGCTTTCCAGCCGATCGGCACTCGCGCGCGCTTCCGCTAGCTGGCGCTGCAACTGCTCGAGCCCGGAGGTATCTCGCGCCTCGGCCAATTTCTTTTCCAGCTCGGCGCCCAGCTCCTTGAGCCGCTTCTCTTCGGCCCGCGCCGCTTCGAGCTCGCCCGAAAGACGACCGATTTCCGAAAGGGAACTGGCCAGCTCTGCCTCGGCCGCCGCCCGGGCGGAGCTCAGGGTCGCCTCCTGCGCGCGCTGCTTTTCCAGATCCACCACTTCGCGGGCCTGACGCAAAGCTTCGGAGTCCGCCGCCGAACCGCGCACCGCGGCCTCCAGCTCGGCGCGCACGAAAGCGAGCTGCCCCTGCCCACTTTCGGCAAGGGCCTTGGCCTGAACGATCTCCGCCGTTCGGGCCTCGGCTTCGCCCGATAGGCGCGAGATCTCATCGGCGAGGCGAAGCTCGCGCTCGCGGGCCGTTTCGAGCTGAGCCTTGCCGGCGCTGATCTCCTCGGTCAACATCCGAAGTTCCGCTTGCGACCGCTGCAGCTCCAACCGGATCGCCGCTACGTCGTCGTCGACCGCCCGGCGCTCCTCCCGGGTCCTGGTGAGCCGGGAGCCCGAGTCTTTCAGCAGCTTGGCGAGCTCCTCGCGCCGCGCGCACTCCAGCCGCGCCGACTCCTGGGCAGCGAGCAACTGAGCATCCACTTCCAGCCGGGCTTTTTGCGCCGCTTCGAGCTGCTCGCGATGTCGGCCTGCGCGCGCATCCGCCTCGGCCGCTTGCTCGTGGGCCGCCGCGAGGGCCAATTCCAGCCGGCGCACCCGCGCGGCGAGCTCATCGCGCGCCGCCACCGCCGGCCCCTCGTTCTTCAGAGACTGAAGCTCCGCCCACAGCCTCGCCGATTCATCGCGTGCGCGATCGTGCTCGGCCCGGGTGCGCGCAAGCTCGCCTTCCCGGAGCGAGAGATCGCTTCGCGCCGTTTCCAGCGCCACTTTCAAACGATTCGAGCGTTCCGCCAGCTCGTGACTTCGACGCGAGTACTCATCCACCCGGGATCCCATGTAAGCGAGCGGCTCCGGCGGAAGCTGTACCCAGGTCGGATCGAAGGTCCGGCACGGCTCTGTCCCGGCGATCACGATGAAGTAGGCGGCCTCGCCTGCGGAGGCCAGGGTCCCGTCGACTTGAAGTCCCTCCCCGCGCTCAAAAGCGACCTGGTACCCGAGGACCGGGCTCTGGGTGGCGACGTCGACGTGCCGAAAATGCGGTGCCAGAGCGTCCAACAATTGCCCGTAGGTGGCGGGAGCATCCGAGGGCTCCGGCTCGACGAGCTGGGACAGCGCGAGCCCGGCGGGGTTGCGCAGGCCGCCGAGGGCAAAGCCAGTCTGGGCGAGCAAGCGGCGAAGCTCGCGAACCAGGTGCGGCTCGCGCAGGCAGTCCGCCCAGTCGGCAACCAGGGCGAGGTCGAAGCTGCCGGTCTCCAGATCTTCGAAGACATTCGCGCGAAAGTGGAGATTGGGTCCGCCCAAGGACTTCTGCGCCGCGTCAACCGCCCCGAGATCGGAGTCGCAGGCCAACACCGAGCGCGCCCCTCGCAGGGTAAGGAACTGAGCGGAGCGCCCCCCGGTCGATGCCACCGCGCCGACTTCCAGGACCCGCCGCCCGGCAAACAGAGCCTCTGCGAAGACGTACCGGGGAAGCAGTTCGCTGGTACCGAGTCGCCGAAAGGTGGAGTTCATGGACGCGAGCGCTGCCATTATAGCCTTCCTTCTGGTGTATGACGTGGAAGGCCGTCCCACCCACCGCTAAAATTCTCAAAGGACGAGGTTCCATGCGTTCGCTCAAGAAACTGCTGATTGTTCTGCTCCTGCTCGGGATGGGCGGTGCGGTCGCGTTTTTGCTCTCGCAGCTCAATGCGCGCACCTACAGCGTCCAGGTAGTTGACGGCAACCTGATCGTGATGAAGGGCAGAATGTTTCCCATCGGATCCGAGCCGTTCCGCCCCGTCGATCCCGCAATGCGCGATGCCTACGCGCCGATTCCCCTCGACGGCAGCAGCCCAGGCAATCTCCCCGAGGCGCGCTTCACCGAACGAGATGAGCTCGATCGCGCGCTGTTCGAGGTGGTGGGGCGATTGGCCAAGGCTAGGGTGAGCTCGGATGATCCGAAGCAGCTCGAACAGGGTCTGTCCTACCTGCGCCGGGCCGAGAAGCTCCTCGGCTTGAGCGACGAACAGCGGCAAAGCCTGGCGGAGATGCGCTCCGAAGTTGCCTATTACCTCGCCCGCTCGAAGCTCGACCAGGCTAAAGCCGATGTCGCGGACGGACTTGCTCAATTGAAGCTGGCGGCCACCAGCTCCAATCGCCACGCCCACAGCGCCAATCAGATGATTCTCGAAGTGGAGCCCGCCGCCAAAGCGTTCGAGGCAGCGCTGCGAAAAGCCGCCCATGGATTGAGCGAGCCGGCAAGAAGCGATTCCCCGCCGGCGGACAGTCCGCCCCCTCCGGACGCCAAGCCGAAGGACGCCAGCAACCCCTGATTCAAGTCGCGGCCGTCTGCCTCATCGCGCCGACGAAGGGAAGGTTGCGGTACTTCTCGCTGTAGTCGAGCCCGAAGCCGACCACGAAAACGTCCTCGATCACGAAGCCGCAATAGTCGATCGGCACCTTGGTCCGCGCCCGAGCCGGTTTCTCTAGAAGCGTGCAGACTCTCACCGACGACGGATGCCGTGCCTGGAGGTTGTCGATGATGAACTTCATTGTCAGCCCGGTGTCGATGATGTCCTCGACGATGAGCAAGTCCTTGCCCGCCATCGGCTTGGTCACGTCCGACGTGATCCGGACCTCGCCCGTCGTCTCCATCGCTGCGTAGGAGGAAACGCCGAGAAATTCCATTGTCAGCGGAAGAGCGATCTGACGCGCCAGATCGGTGGCGAAAAAGACCGACCCCTTGAGGATGCTGATCATGGTCAGGTCCTTGTCCCGATAGTCCAGGGTCAGCTGCTCTCCAAGCTCGCGGATTCTCGCCGCGAGCTTCGCCTGGTCGATCAGCACGTCGACTTCATCTTGATAGAACGGCGCGTCGAATGGCACGTCCCCTCCGTCGCCTTTCGCCGCTAGACGTAGGCGTTGTTCATGAGCTCGCCAAACCCGCCGCCGCCTGGAACGATGTACTGCCGGTCATCCAGTCCCCGCTCCTGGTCCCAGAGCTGACCGGCCACGGTGTCGAAGACTTTCGGCGCCGACAGGGCCCGGTCGAGCCGGATCGCGTAGACCAGCACTTCCGGATGCCGACTCGTTATCCGCTTCAAGTACTCGGGGGTGACAATCAAGTTGACGCAAATGATCTTCCTCGGTTTTCCCGCCACCTTCTCCTGATACATCTCCAGAGCGGTGGAGAGCGTTCCCCCCGTCGCGCCCATCGGGTCGGGAAAGAGCAGGATCGCATCGTCCACATCGCCGCCGATCTTCGCGCCCCCGATCGCCGAGCCGACCACCCTTTCCGAAGCGTCGATCATCCGGCTCATGATGATGTGATCCTGGCGGACCAGAGACGGGGAGATGAGGTTGTTCAGCAGATCATAGGTCACTTGCGAGGGCAGTGTTCCGGCGCGCGCGATGTTCACCGCGACCGCCCGCACCTCCCGATCGATGACCTCGCCCTGGTAGATCGCGTGCGGATTGGAATCGATCATCCGCGTCGGAATCGCGGCCATCTTCCGGGGGAACTCGGCATTGATCACCGTCTTCACCAGATCGGTGTAGAGCGAGGCCACCAGTCGGTTGACCTCCGGTTGGTGCGTCCCCTTGGCGCACAAGAGCGCAAGCTGAGAGAGCAGAATCGGATCCGAGAGCAGATGCACGTTCGGGCCGTAGCGGTGCGGGATCTCGCTGAGCGTGAATTGGATGTTCTCGTACAGCCCATCTCGCATTCGACCCTCCTTCAGTCTTCGGACATTCAGTCTTCGAACAGGTCCAACGTCTCCGGCGCGGTGGACTCCACCGCCGAGGGGACGAAGCAGCGGCGACACCGCGCTTCATAGGTTTCGACCGAACCCACCACCACCCGATCGCCGCGGGGACTGATCCGCTGCGATCGATTCGCGGGATTGCCACAGACGACGCAGATCGCCAACTCCTTGGTGATGTATTCGGCCACCGCGAGGAGCTTGGGCATCGGTTCGAAGGGCTTGGCCTGATAATCCTGGTCCAGGCCCGCGCAGATCACCCGCAAGCCTTTGGCGGCGAGGTCCTCGCACACCGCGACGAGCTCGTCTCCGAAAAACTGGACTTCGTCGATTGCCACCACCTGCGTGTCCTCGCGCAGGAGGAAGAGGATCTCGCCAGCGCGCTCGATCGGCGTGCTGACAATTTTGTGACGTGAATGGCTGACGACCTGCGCCTCGTCGTAGCGGTTGTCCAGCTTTGGTTTGAAGACCTGAACCTTCTGTTTTCCGTAGAGGGCCCGCTTGACCCGCCGGATTAGCTCTTCGGTCTTACCGGAGAACATCGGTCCGCAAATCACTTCTATCCATCCGATATCTTTAGGGAAATTTTGCAAGAGAAACCAGTGCGAAGGAGCTTCGGAAGAGCCGAGTGTGGTTCAGCGGTCCCCGTCGGTCAAGCCGACCGCGGCCGAAAAGGGCATTGTCCGAAAGGACACGTAGACAAGTAGGAGGTCGATCAACTATGAAGGATATGCGTACACACCAACGCACACGGTCGCCGAAGGGTTCGCAGGAATGGCAGCGGTCACCCAAAGAGTTTTTCGGCAGAGCATTCCCGCGGGCCCGTGGAACCTGCCCGGGTTTGGAATCTGCGTGGCGATCCTGGTTCTGAACCTGCTCGACGCGCTCTTCACGATGGCATTTTTGAAATTCAATTTCGCGGAGGAAGCAAATCCGCTGATGAATCTCGCTTATCGAACGTCGCCGATCGGATTCGTGCTGCTTAAGCTGGCGATGGTCCAGGTGGGAATCCTGATTCTTCATCATCATCGCCGAGTGCGGGTTGCCCAGTACGCACTCAACGCCGTGGCTGCGGTTTACGTTGGCATCGTGAGCTATCATCTGGCATTCGTCGCGCATATTGCTTGGAGGTAGAAATAATTTCCGCTGCTTGATTTTAACGACGCACCTAGCCGATTCTTGGGGAGGCGGGGGACCTCCAGATGGAGATTACGGACATTCGAGTTTTTCCTGTCCACGAGGAGAAGCTCAAGGCCTATGTGACGATCACGCTCGACAACTGCTTCGTCATCCGGGACTTGAAAATCATTCATGGAAACACGGGCCTTTTCATCGCGATGCCCGCCAAGCGCCGCAAGGACGGCACCTACCGGGACATCGCCCATCCCCTGAACGCCGTCACTCGCGACCGGATGGAGAAGACCATCCTTGTCGCCTACGAGCGTCAGATCCAGACTTCCCGAGATGGCGCCGCCACCGAGTCACCCGCCAGTGAGCGTCACTGAGCCTGGTCGTTCCGGAGTTGGGAAGCCAGAGGCGGTGCCCCTGCTCAAGCGGGACTTCAAGATTTTTTGCGGAAACTCCAACCCGGTCCTCGCCCGCCGGATCTGCGACTACCTCGAGCGGCCGCTCTCGAAAGCCGAGGTCGGGCGCTTCTCCGACGGAGAGATTCAGGTCGAGATCGGTGAGAACGTGCGCGGCCTGGACACGTTCATCATTCAATCCACCTGCCCACCGGTGAACGACCACCTGGTGGAGTTGCTCATCATGTGCGACGCGCTCAAGCGCGCCAGCGCAGCCTCGATCAACGCGGTGATTCCCTATTACGGGTACGCCCGGCAGGACCGCAAGGTGGCGCCGCGCACGCCGATTACCGCCAAGCTGGTGGCGGATCTGCTCGAGGTTGCCGGCGCGACGCGGGTGCTGTCGATGGACATGCACGTCGGTCAGATCCAGGGCTTCTTCAACATCCCCTCCGATCACCTCTATGCCTCGCCTCTGTTCGTGGAAGACATCAAGGAGCGCTTCGGGACCGGCGAGGACGTGGTGATCGTTTCCCCGGACGCCGGCGGCGTGGAGAGAGCGCGCGCCTATTCGAAGCGGCTGAGCAGCGGTCTGGCGATCGTCGACAAGCGGCGCTCCAGGCCCAACGCATCAGAGGTGATGAATCTCATCGGCGAGGTCAAAGGGCGCGACGCGATTCTATTGGACGACATGGTGGATACCGCCGGGACTCTGACCCAGGCCGCCAGCGTGGTCAAAGAGCGGGGGGCGCGGCGGGTGGTGTCCTACGCCGTCCACGCCGTCCTCTCCGGACCCGCCTTGACGCGAATTCAACACTCCTCTCTGGAACAGGCCACCTTCACGGACACCATTCCACTCTCGGCGGCGGCGCAGGCGATCCCCAAAATCCGCGTCCTGGGCACCGACCGGCTGTTCGGCGAGGCGATCGACCGCATTCAGCGCGGGGACTCGCTGAGCTCATTGTTCGTCTAGACCTTGACTTCGGCGCGGTCGCGCTGGCAAAAGAGCCACCGGTGGATCGCTCATCCCTGTCGGGGCCTGCCCAACGACAGGATGCCGCGGGATCGACGAGCCACCTTGGAAGGAAAAACGTCATGCCGAGCCCTCGAGCCATATTGCCAGCGAAGCCGCGCGAAGGCGCGGGTAAGGGACCTGCGCGACGCCTCCGGGCGCAGGGTCTGATCCCCGCGGTCGTCTACGGGCCTCATTCGAAAAACCCCCGGCACATCGCCGTCGATCCGCTCGCGATCAAACACGCGGTGGCGACCCCCGCCAGGCTCAACACCCTGATTCAGATCAAGCTCGACGGCGACGGCGCGGCCGAAACGCTCGTCCTCCTCAAGGACGTTCAGCTCGATCCGGTGAGCCGCGACATGCTCCACGCGGACTTCCTCGAGGTGCGGGAGAACGAGAAAGTGAAAGTGAAGGTTCCGCTTCACTTGGTCGGAAAACCGGCGGGCGTGCTGGAAGGCGGAATTCTCGCCCAGCTGCGGCGTGAGCTCGAGGTCTGGACGCTTCCCACGGCGATCCCCGACCAGATCGAGGTCGACGTCTCGCACTTGAAGATGGCCCAGGCGCTTCACATCAACGACGTCAAGCTGCCCCCGGGCATCGAGGTGAAGACGCATGAAAACTTCACCGTGGCGGTGGTCTCGGTGCCGGAGAAGGAGGAGGTGGTCGCTCCCGCTCCAACCGCCGAAGGGGTTGCCGCCGTGGAAGGCGCGCCGGGAGATGTGAAAGCTGCACCCGGAGCTGCTCCTGCCGCCGGCGATGGGGGGAAAGCGGCCCCCGGCGCCGCACCGGCCGCCGCCGCCGCCAAGGGAGCGGCGCCTGGGAAAAAGGACGACGCCAAGGGCGGAGACAAGAAGAAGTAGACCTTCCTGCCCCCTTCGGGGCCTGGATCAGCTTGCCCCGTGTTCTGGCGCCGCCGAGAAACTCTGGCCACGAAGCTCATCTGCGGGCTGGGCAATCCAGGGCCGGAGTACGAAGGGCACCGGCACAACATCGGATTCCAGGTCGTCGATGCGCTTTCCGATCGCTTCGGGGTGAAGCTCAATCAGGGAAAGTTCGCCGGACGGATCGGCCAGGGCACGATCGGCAAATCCCGGGTGCTCCTCTTCAAACCGCAGACGTTCATGAATGCCTCGGGCTCGGCGGTCGCCCAGGCGGCCCGTTTCTACAAGGTCGGGCCCGTCGACCTCCTCGTCGTCCACGACGAGTTGGATCTCCCGTTCGGGCGTTTGCAGCTCAAGCTGGGGGGAGGCGCCGGAGGTCACAACGGAATCGCCAGCATCATAGACTCTCTGGGTCTCGACGATTTCGGGCGATTGCGCGTTGGCATCGGCAAGCCGGAGGGCCCGGGGGCCAAAGAGCGGGTGGTCGGCCACGTGCTCTCGGATTTCAGCCGCGAGGAGAAAGGCGCGCTGCCTCCGCTGGTGGACCGGGCGGTGGAGGCGGTGGAAACCTGGCTCCAGGATGGCATCGCCAGCGCGATGAATCGCTTCAATCGGAAGTGAGCGCTGGGGGCCATTGGATCAAGCGCCTTGGGTCAGTCCTCGAATCGATCGAGCGGCTTGGTCCGGCGCGGGCGCGCATCTTCGAGCAGAGCGAGGTAGTCAATCTCCACCGCCGCGGGGGGAGACGGCGCGGTGCCCAGGGCGGCAAGCCGTTTGGTAAACGCGGTGACGATGTCCGGGAAGGGGCGAATCTCGTGAAACAACGCCTCCGGACCCTCCAGCGCCCGGATCAATGAATTGGCCACGCTCTCCAGCGGAAGCCCGCGGCGAACCAGATCCTGGAACGAGTTGGAAAGCGTCAATAGGTTGTATCCCGCGGTCTGCACCATCTCGATCGCGACGCGAATCACCTGGGGCGCGCTGAGGTGGCCATCGGCCATGAGCACCAGCGCCGCCTGGAAATAATTGAAAATCGGGACCA
>WNFG01000922.1_pt2 | contig 31360 bp, 22 predicted proteins | sample 5400431 | NCBI WGS metagenome assembly WNFG01 (sample SAMN13153346, study PRJNA577476) | soil metagenome | isolation source: 120 cm saprolite under Douglas fir tree site 2 hole 3 replicate 2 | place: USA:California | collected 2015-04-18 | reverse complement strand
CAAATGCTCGGCGCGGCGTTCGGCGATTATCCGCGAGTGATCGCGGCTCCGCTGGACATCTGCGATTGCTTCAAGCTGATCCCCGAAATCTTCAACATCGCCGACCGGTTCCAGTGCCCGGGACTGGTGCTCTGCGACCTGCTGCTGTCGGAAGGTCGGCTCAGTGTGCATCCGAAAGACCTGGATTTCAGCCCGCCGATCGACCGGGGCGAACTCATCAGCAATGCCAACGGCAACGGAGGGCGGTCCGCGGCTGGGACGAACGGCGGATACAAACGCTACAAGATCACCGACAGCGGGATTTCGCCTCGGGCGGTTCCGGGCGTGCCCGGGCATATCCACACAGTGGCGACGGACGAGCACATGGAAGACGGCGTGTTGATCAGCGATGAATTCACCAATCCGGCCAAGCGGCGCGCCATGATGGAAAAGCGCATGCGCAAAGTGGTTGGGATCGAGGCCGCCGTGCCGCCGCCGACAGTTTCGGGCCCGCGGGACGCCGATGTTACGTTGATCGGCTGGGGTTCGACGAAGGGCGTAATCGAGGAAGCCTGCGAGATCCTCAATGATGAAGGAGTTTGCGCGAATCAACTGCAGATTCGCTGGCTGGTGCCGTTGCATGGCGAAGCCATTCTGGAAATTCTGAAAGGCTCGCGGCACACCATCATCGTGGAGAACAATTACAGCGGCCAGTTTGCGCGGTACCTGCGCAGCGAAACGAGCTTTGTGCCGGACGGGCACATTCGCAAGTACGACGGCGAACCGTTCATGCCGCACCACATTGTGCAGGCAGTGAAGGAACAACTGGCAGGAAAGACGCAATGGGCGGGGAAGGCGCAAGTGTCCGTGCCCATGCACGAGATTATGGTCTGAGAAGGAGACGACGATGGCGACAGGCGTACAGCGTGCCAGTCAGCAACTGACCATGGCGGATTTGAAAGGCAAGGTTGATCCCGACTGGTGTCCGGGCTGCGGCGATTTCGGCGTGCTCGCGGCGGTACAGAAAGCTCTGGTGGAGTTGCGCATACCGAACCACAACGTGGTCACCATCAGCGGCATCGGGTGTTCCTCCAACTTTCCGGGGTACATGAATACTTACGGGATGCACACGCTGCACGGCCGCGCCCTGGCGGTGGCCACTGGCCTGAAGCTGGCGAATCATGAGCTAACCGTTTTGGTGACGGGCGGCGACGGGGACGGGTTCGGGATCGGCGGGAACCATTTTGTTCACTCGATGCGCCGCAATGTGGACTTGCTCTACATCGTGATGGACAACCAGATTTACGGGCTAACGACAGGCCAGACTTCGCCGACCAGCCGCGTGGGGATGAAGACGAAGAGCATGCCGTTCGGCAACATCGAGGCGCCGGTGAATCCCATTTCGCTGGCGCTGGCAGCAGGCGCTACTTTTGTCGCGCGCGGCTTCAGCGGCGAGCAAAAGCATCTCACCGAGCTGATCAAGCTTGGCATCGAGCATCCTGGATTCTCGTTCCTGGACGTGTTCAGCCCTTGCGTCACCTACAATCATGACAATACCTATCAGTGGTTCCGTCCGCGCGTGAAGAAACTGGAAGAGGACACGGGTTACGACGCAACTAGCTGGACGGCGGCGATGGAGAAATCCTTGCTCTGGGGCGAAGAGATCCCCATCGGGAAATTCTTCGAGCGCACCGACGTTCCCACGCTACATGGGGCTGAGCCGGTTCTAAACGGCGGCGCGCTCGTGCATCTCGATCCCAATGTGCCTCCGGACGTGGCCCGCTCGTTCATTGAAGAACTCATGTAGCGGCGCACGTCGCGATTGTGACCGGTTCGCGGCGGTTGGGTTACCCGCCGCGGATAACTCTTGTTTGCAGGCCGTAATTTGCCGGGTGCTCGGCTTTTATCAGGAGAGAGTGCGTCCTCCGGGCGAATAAATACACCCTGCGACTGTCGGGAGCACAGACAATCTGCGCGGGCGCACGTGCGGGTTGCCCGCGAGAACGCTAGCGGTAAATTTCGCGGCGATGCCCGAGGCGAAGCACCAGCACGACAAGGCGGTTGTCTTCGAGTTTGCAGATGAGCCGGTAGTCACCAACCCGGTATTTCCAGAATTCGCCCAGTCGCGAGCCGTGCAGGGCCTGTCCCACACTGCGTGGATCATCCAAGCGGACAATTCGTTCGTGGAGAAACTTCAGGATACGCTTTGCTTGCGGCGCGTCGAGTTTGCTCAGTTGGCGGTCCGCCTCAGCGGACAGCTCAACCCTCCAAGCCATGACGCTTCATCACGTCTTTCAGGGGGATGGTCTGTTCCTCGCCGCTGCGGATGCGTTCGAGAGTGCCTTCGGCGAGATACAGATCTTCGAGATCGGCAAGGTGTTCGAGGATGGCTTCCCGGACATAGTAGGTCTTGGTGCGCCCGGTGCGGCGTGCCAGCTTTTCAAGGCGTTTTTCGATGGATGGTGGAAGCCGTACGGCCAACATAGCAACTCCGCTAGACAAGTATAGCACGTTCGGGAATGCTGGCCGTGAGACACGACCAAAAACGGCGCGCACAGCTGTTACGCGGCGCCGACTCCGGTTTGGAGGCTTTCGTCGGGCACCGGGACGGAGCTGCCGGGGCGGCCACGCCAGGTGGCGAAACCTTCTTTGACGAGGCTGGAAATGGTGCGGCGATTTTGGTAGAGCAATTTCAGCCAGGAGAGCGGGCCCATTTGGGGGAAGTAGATGCCGCGGAAACACATGCGGGCGATGAAAATATTGATGCGATAGCCCAGCGGCTTATCTTTGAGCGAATCGACTGCCTGGGCCATGGCTTCCGGGCTGTAGGAGCGGGCCCAGCCGGCACGCACCTCGGCATGAGCTTCCTCGATGGTCATCTTTAGGGGCGTGTGGGCCATGGCGAAGGGGATGAACTCCTGCCAGTGCTTGGGGCGGGTGAGGCGTCCGGCGGCCTCGAGACGTTTGTAGAGGGGCGTGGCAGGCAGAGGGGTGAGCAATCCAAAAATGGGGAGTCCCGCGGGCCAGGTACGAATTTCTTTCATGGTCCGCTCGGCGACGCCAACCGTGTCGTTGTCCATGCCAAAAATGAAAGAGGTGATGGCGTAAACGTTGCGCTGCGCGAGGCGCTGGAGCACTGCGGCATATTCACCGGGTTTGTTGAAGCCCTTGTTAACGTCGGCAAGGTTCGTAGGGTCGATGGATTCCATGCCGATGAAAACCCATTTGCCGCCTGAGGCGGCGATGAGGTCGACGAGTTCCTCGTCGCGCAGGAGATTGGCGCTGATTTGCGCGACCCAGTGGACCTGGGCGCCGGCGGCGATAATGTCGCGAAGCAGCGATTTTGTGCGCTTGATGTTGATGGCGAAATTATCGTCGATGAAGAAGACGGCGATCTGGCCGCCTTCGGATTTGGCGCGGGCTTTCAAGAGGAGTAGCTCGTTCACCACGCTCTCGTTGGTGCGAAAGCGGATGGAGTCGCCAAAAAAGCCGGTTACCGTACAGAACTCGCAGCCGTAAGGACAGCCCCGCCCGGACTCCACCGGAATGATGCGAAATGTACCCCAGCCATCGCTGATACGCTGGAGTGTGCGCTTAGCCATTTTCGGAACCAAATTAAATTGGTCGAGATTAATCTTGTCCCAGCGAATCGCTGGGTATTCCTTGAGACTGGGTTTGCTTTCCTGTCCAAAGGCATCGACCGGAGCGTAGACATCCTTGAGCTGGCCGCGCGCGGCATCCGCGACGATTCTTGGCCAGGTCTCGTCGGCTTCGCCGAGAGCCACGGCGTCGGCGTGGCGCGGGCCGCCGCTTCGACCGAGGGCTTCGTCGGCCTCTTCCGTGACGTGAGGTCCGCCCATGACAACAGGCACGCCAACAGCGCGGATGGCATCGGCCATGCGGTAGGCCTTGGCAATCATGCGGGTCATAGCGCCGATGCCGACAAGTCCGATATTTTGTTCGCGCACAAAACGGGCGATGCCGGCTTCATCCATGGGATGTGCGTTGCCGTCGATGAGCACAACTTCGTGGCCTTGAGGAGTCAGCGACTGGAGGAGAAACATCCAAAGGTGGGGCATGAAATTACGGGTGACCCCGTTGTCGGGGTTGTACAGCAAAATGCGCATGTGTTCATCTCCATTTAGAGGGCGCTTCCTTGGCGCTGGGCCGGACGGGCCGCGATCTAAGGGTTTGTTGTATCAGAGGGCTTGCAGGCAAGACCAACAAACTGCTCTGACCATACCATTTCCGGAGGCGCAGGGCAGAAAATTTTAAAAACCATTTATAGATTGAGTAAACGGAATCGCAGGCGGCAGCAGACTCGCCAAGTAGGGGCGCAAAATGTTTTACCCTTACAAGAATATCATCATCACAAGAGGACTTCCTGCGGGGGCCTGCGGAATTTGAGCTTGACGAAAATTTGTCAGGCTTCTTCTTCGACGAGCTGTTCGCCGTGAGCGGCCTTGTGGACGGCGATGACCTTTTCGGCGAGCTCGTTGGGCACGTAGTCGTAGTGCGAGAACTCCATGGAGTAGGTGGCGCGCCCCTGCGTTTTTGAGATGAGGTCGTTGGCGTAAGTGAGCATTTCGGCGAGCGGCACCTGGGCTTTGATGATGACGTTGTGGCCGCGGCTTTCACTGCCGGAGATGCGGCCGCGGCGGCCGCTGAGGTCGCCCATCAGGTCGCCGGAATATTGGTCGGGGGCATAAACCTCGACGTGCATGACGGGCTCGAGGAGCGCGGGGCGCGCCTGTCTCATCGCTTCCTTGAACGCCAGCGAGCCTGCAATCTTGAATGCCATGTCCGAGGAGTCGACATCGTGATATTTTCCATCGTAGAGGATGGCGCGGAAGTCCACGACGGGAAACCCGGCGAGGAATCCGCGGGCCGCGGCATCACGTATGCCCTTTTCGACGGAGGGAATCCAGTTCTTGGGGATGGCACCGCCAAAAACATCATCGACGAATTCGACGCCCTTGCCGCGTTCGACTGGCTCCATCTTGATGCGGCAGACGCCAAACTGGCCGTGGCCGCCGGATTGTTTTTTGTGTTTACCTTCGACGTCGGCTTTGCCGCGGATGGTTTCGCGGTACGGCACTTTAGGCGGCTTCAAGGTGAGATCGACGTGATAGCGCTTGTGGAGCTTGGCGACCACGACCTCGATGTGCTGCTGGCCGGAACCGGCGAGCAGAAATTCCTTGGTTTGGGCGTCGCGCGAAAAACGGAGCGCCGGATCCTCCTCGAGGATTTTATGAATCGAGACGCCAATCTTGTCTTCGTCGGCGCGGGTCTTTGGCTCGATAGCGAAAGTAATGGAGGGCTCGGGAAGTTGCGCGGGCGAGTAGTAGATGGGCGAGACTTTGTCGCCGAGAGTTTCGCCGGTAGTGGTTTCCTTCAGTTTGGCGATGGCGCCGATATCTCCGGCGTGGAGTTCGCCGACTTCGATGAGCTGCTTGCCTTGAACCACCTGAATATGTTGGAAGCGTTCGGGGAGGTTGCGGTTGTAATTGATGAGCGTGGCGTCATTCTTCAACACTCCGCTTTTTATCTTGAAATAGTTGATGCGGCCCGTGAAAGGATCGGAAAGCGTCTTGAAGACAAAGAGGGAAAGCGGCTGGCTGTCGTCGTACTTGCGCTCGAGGCGATCGCCCTTGCCGCCGGGCTCTTTGAAGCCTACCTGGGCGTGCTCATCGGGGTGCGGGAAAGCGTCAGCGAGGAAAGTGAGGAGGCTGGCGGTGCCGATGTTGTGGAGCGCGGAAGTCATCAGGACGGGGAAGATTTTTTCGGCGACGATGGCCTTGCGAACGGCGGGAATGAGGTCGTGGATGGGAATGGTGCCTTCGCGGAAAAACTCTTCCATCATTTCGTCGTCGCCTTCGGCAATCATTTCGACGAGTTTTTCGTGGGCTTCCTTGGCTTCGTCGGCGAGCGCGGCGGGGATTTCTTCGATGGAGGGCTTGCCGTCGCCATCGGGCTTGTAGATGTGCGCCTTCATGGCCACGAGATCAATGACCCCGCGGAATCCTTTTTCGCTGCCGATGGGCATTTGGAGCGAGACCACGTTGCGGCCGAAAACTTCCTGAAGCGATTCCATGGAGCGTTCGAAACTGGAAAGCTCGCGGTCCATCCAGGTGAGAACGAAAGCGCGGGGAATGTCGTACTCGGTGCAATAGTCCCAGACTTTTTCCGTGGTGACCTGGGAGCCGACGTGCGCGTCAACGGCGATAAGCGCGGCATCGGCGGCGATGAGCGAGGCCTTGGCTTCGGTGATGAAAGTGGAATAGCCGGGCAGATCGATGAAATTGATTTTAACTTTGTCGGAAGATCCGGAGGGGCTGGCCGGGGTGGCGGGCCATTCGGCATGAGCGAGACCCGTTTGGATGGAGATTTTTCTGGCGATTTCTTCTTCGTCCCAGTCCGTGGGGGCGCTGCCTTCAGCCACTTTTCCCCAGCGCGGAGTCATTCCCGCGGTGAAGAGCAACGACGACACCAGTTGGGTCTTCCCGGTGCCGCCGTGGCCGACAATGCCAACGTTGCGAATGTCCCTGGTGAGATAGCTCTTCATGTAAACCTCCAGAAGGCGAGGTCCGTGCGAAAGAACTGGGCGCGGGCCTGCGCCAGGCAAGTTATAAATGAGGGAGGAGAACGTGGCCGCCACGCCTAGGTCCCCGTGGGGCGGGGGCGAAGGTCGAATGAATGTCCCTGGTCCGATCTCCTGACGAGGCGGATGCTAGCACAAGGAGCGAAATGGAGCAACGCGAGGCAAAGGGAATTCGGGGGGAACAAGTTAGTCCCCAGCTGGAGAGCAAGTCGCACCGATAGCAGGGAAAAAATACCGGGACTAGTACCCACGGGGAAGAAGAAGATTTTCGCAGTTTTGCTCTTATTCCTTGAGTGGAAAGGACTTAACAAAACAGCGGGTTTCTCGATGCGCGGTGTTTCGCTTGCATGAGACAGGAACGGGGAAATGTGCACGGCAACGAGCTGATGGTGAGGAAATGGTTTTTTGGGGAGTGCCGTTTAGCCTGCAGTGAACATTCCGCGGGGAACCGGACGGAACGAGAGTGAGATCAAGGAGAAAGATTATGGATGAGAACCTGGAATCGAATGAAAACGGACATAACCGAGAACCCCTGAGCTTGACTGCAAATCGCTGGCTTCTGGTGGCCGTCGTGGCGCTGATTGTGGGGGCGGGGCTGGCGTTTGGCTACGGCTACCGGCAACAAATCATGGCCAGTCATATGGCTGCGCAGGCGTCCGTGGCGAACGCGACGATCAACGAAATGCAAGGACAGTTGAACACCTTGACGGCGAAACTGAACGACATGTCGGCCGCGCAGCAAGCAGCCGCAGCAGCGCAAAAGAAGACGCCGGCAGCGCAATTAAACGCAGCCGGAGCAAAGCCCGCGGCCGGCAAGAGAAGCGCGGCGGAAAACAAACGGCTGAAAGAGCTCCAGGCGCGCATCGACGAACAGCAGAAGCAGTTGAAAGATACCCAGGACCAGGTGGCCAAGAACCGCACCGACCTGGAAGGCAATCTGAATTCCACGCGGGATGAGCTGAACGGTTCCATCGCCAAGACCCATGAAGAATTGGTGGCGCTGGCGAAACGCGGAGAGCGGAGTTATTTTGAGTTCGACCTGACAAAATCCAAGGAGTTCCAGCGGGTGGGACCGCTGACGCTTGCCCTGCGAAGGACAGATACCAAACACAAGAATTTCAATCTGGACATGATTGTGGACGACAACAAGCTGACCAAGAAGAACGTAAACTTGTACGAGCCGATCTGGATCCATAACGAGAACGATTCACAGCCGCTGCAGGTGGTGGTGAACCGCGTGGAGAAGAACCTGGTGCACGGGTATGTCAGCGCACCGAAGTACAAGCCTTCGGAATTAGCGGTGAGCAGCACAAATGCAGCCACTGTCACGCCGGTGGCGGCACACCCCCAACCGCCGGACCAGAATCCACAGAGTCCTAAACAACCGGAATAACAGAGCCACACCGCAGCAGCGCATCCGGCAGGGCGTCCCCCGTGGCGCCCTGCCATTTTTTTTGTCCGGCGGTTCGACTAGCCGATGATTCCGCAGAAAATGGGAAGTTTACGCTCGACGAAGTTATGGAAGTTCAGGTTTGAGAGTGACTTCGCTGTCTTTCTGCACGGTGATGGACCGAATCCAATCGGCATGACCGCGAACCTTGATCACAATCAGGTGCTGCACAGCGGTGAGCTTCAGTTTTGCGGGGACATTGCCGACGAAGGCTTGGTCGAGCCAGATTTCAGCGCCTTTGGGTTCGTTTAATACGACAGTGCCGAAGGTTTCCGCCGGGGGCGGAGCGGCTATGGATTCCGCGGAACGAGCGGGGGCGGCGAGTTTTTCTGTAAGCGGCACGGCGTTGGGATAGAAGCGATGCAGGACTTCAAGAAGATCGGTGGCGCTGAGGGCGAAGCCGATGCCGGTGACATTTTTCTTGATGAGTTTTTGCGTGTTGATGCCGATGACTTCGCCGCGGGAGTTGAGCAGCGGGCCGCCGCTGTTGCCGGGATTGATGGGCGTGTCGGTTTGAATCCACGTGCCGGGACCGGCGCTGGGAAATGTTCCGACGGCGCTGACAATGCCTTTGGTCACGCTGAAAAGCATGGCGTCGCCCGGATTGCCGATGGCCAGGACATTTTCGCCCTGATGGACGCTGGTGGCGTCGGTAAGCGTGAGATGAGGAAACTCCTTGCTTCCCGAGGCGCGTTCGATTTTGGCGAGGGCGATGTCCAGGTCCGGTTCTACGTGAACGACTTTGGCTTCGAGCTGCTGGCCGTTGGAAAGCAAGGTGAGCAGCGTTTCTTCGCCGCGGGCGAGATGGGCGTTGGTGACGATGACGCCCGTGCCGGTGACGAAGAATCCTGAACCGGCTTTGTCGAGTCCTTTCAAATAGACGACCGCGGGCTTGGCCTGGCGCACGAGTTCTTCGAGAGAGAGCTCCGGCGCCAAAGCAACGCTGGAATCAGAAACCTTTGCCGTGATGCCACCGGTGAAGGTTTCGGAGATGGCTTTCAGTTCGACATCGAAATGATCCTGCTTGAAGAGCCAGTATTCGCCGCGGTTGCGGCCGTTGAGAGAAATCCAATTCATGGGCCCTTCGGTGAGCTTGAGTTCCCTGCTGGTATAACCGGCGAGACTGATGCGCGCTACGACGGGATGCTCGAGGCGCGAACCCATGGAGGTCCTTGTTTTGTGGAAGTAGCCGCCGGGAAAATCCTTTTCAAACGGGGTGGTGCCGACAACTACGCCATCGAGTTCCACGGTGGCACCAGGTGGATTGCTTGTGATTTGCAGTTTGTCGGCATTGGCGTGTGATGGGCAGGCGAGTAGAACCAAGGGAGCGAAGAAAGCGAGTTCCGAGCGGGAAGCCATAAGAGCACCTCGTCGAGAGGATGAACCCATCCATAACTTACCATAAGGTGAACTGAATGCATCAGGAAAATACGAATCGCTAATCGGTAGATTGGTGCTACAACTTCTTTTTGTATCCTTCGCAAGTGAGGACGGGGAGGCGCGGATACTTGGAGAAACGGGAATCGGTGAGGGAGAGATTGCACAGAATGAAAACAGAATTGCGGTCCGATTCGATGTGGCGAGCGTGGACGCAATCCGCGCAGAGACCGTCGGCAGGGTTCTGCTTCGCCGCGCCGTGCCTCTCTTCCATCAACGCAGCATAGCGCAAGAAGCCCTATTGGCTCTCGCGGGAGACTCGCGGACTGGGCCGGAGCCCGGTCGCGGGACGCGTTAGACAATATTTGAGGTAGAATCGCCCTTATCGCGAGACGGAATCCCCGCTAGTCTCCACGGAGGCCTCGTCCACCAGGGGGCACTACCATGAAAAAAGAAGAGGTGCGGGCGCGCATTGAAGAGATAGGCATCGTTCCGGCGATTCGCGTATCTTGCACCGAGGAGGCGCGTTTCGCGGCTGCCGCTGTTTCTTCCGGAGGAATACCCATCGTGGAAATCACCATGACGGTTCCGGAAGCGTGCGAACTGATCCACGACATGGTGACAAACGTCCCGGACATCATCGTGGGAGCAGGAACGGTCTTGGATCCCGAAACGGCTCGGCGTTGCCTGGAAGCGGGAGCGCATTTCCTGACAAGCCCCGGACTTGACCTCAGCATCGTGGAACTCACGAAAAAAGCGGATGTCGTGACCATGCCCGGCGCGCTCACTCCGAGCGAAGTAACGGCGGCGTGGAGAGCCGGCGTAGATTTCATCAAAGTGTTCCCCTGCGCCCAAGTCGGAGGCGCCGGTTACATTCGGGCGCTGAAGGGGCCATTCCCAAATGCCTCGTTTGTGGCGGCGGGCGGCGTGACGCAGCAGACGGCTTCGGACTTGATCCGCGCTGGGGCCACGGCGCTGGGGATCGGCAGCGAGCTGATTCCCCGGGATGCGATTCGGCACCGGCGCGCGGAGCAGATTGTCGAACTGGCCCGAAGGTTTCTGGGCATCGTGCGCGCCGCGCGCAAATTGGCTCCCCCGCAAAAAGAGCTTGCCGCGCGCCGCTGAATCAAAGCCATCTGGCCAAAGTCGCGAATCAAGTCAGCTGCCGCCTGCTCAGTTTCCAGATGATTCCTCGGCAAAATCTGCTTCAGGCGCGGGGAGTCTGTCTCCTTCCCTCGCGAACCACACGTACAACGTCGGAAGCAAGAAGATGCTCAGAGCCAGAGCGCCAATCAATCCCCCGACGATAACAATCGCAAACGGACGCTGGGAGTCCGAACCAATGCCGCGCGACAGCGCGGCCGGCAATAGGCCGAGCGTGGCAACAAGCATGGTCATCATAATGGGACGAAGCCGGAGCACAGCTCCGTCGACGGCAGCGTCTTCGATCGAGTGGCCGCGTGCGCGCAGTTGATTGATATATTCCAGCATGATGACGCCGGTTTGCACTGAAACTCCGAAAAGTGCCAGGAATCCAACGCCTGAGGAAACGCTGAAGTGCGTGCCGGTGAAAAGGAGCGCGAGCAATCCTCCAATCGGCGCCATCGCTACGTTACCGAGAAGGAGAAGCGCCCATTTGAAGGACCGGAACATAGTGTAGAGAATGCCAAAAATCACCAGGAGCGTTAGCGGCACGATAACGAGAAGTCGAGCTTCGGCGCGCTTTTCACTCTCGTACTCGCCGGCCCAGTCGATATGATACCCGCGCGGAAGCTGGACCTTCGCGTTTACCTTCTCGATCGCTTCCTCGACGGCTCCGCCAAGATCCCGTACGCGTACGCTATACTTAATGGCGATATATCTCTCATTTCCTTCGCGGTAAATTTCAGAAGCGCCTTCCCGCTCCTCGATTTTGCAAAGCTGTGCCAGCGAAACGCGCTCGCCGGTTGGCGAAAGCAAGCGAATGCTCTCGATGGCTTCCCTCGTGTTACGAAATTGCGGAAGGTAGCGTATAACCAGGTCGTATCGCCGCTCACCCTGCAAAACCTGAGTGAAAGCCGTGCCACCAACCGCGGTCTGGACGGCATCTTGCACGTCCGCGACGTTGATTTGATGGCGCGCCGCTTGCACACGGTCCACCGCGACGTCGAGGTTCGGCTGTCCAAGAACTCGAAAAACTCCGAGGTCCTCAATCCCCTTCACCTGGCGCATGGCATTGACAATCTGATCCGCCATGCCATCCAAAGTCTTGAGGTCGTCGCCGTAAATCTTCACCGCCAGTTCACCTTTTACCCCACTCACCGCTTCTTCCATATTGTCCGAAATGGGCTGGGAAAAATTCCAGATCACGCCGGGAATCTTGTCCAGTTCCCGCTGCATGGCGGCGATCACCTTTTCCTTATCCTCATGGAAAACAGGCCGCCACTTTTCTTTCAGCTTCAAATCGACGAAGTACTCGGTATTGAAGAAGCCTGTCGTGTCGGTCCCGTCGTCCGGGCGCCCGACCTGGCTGGTGCATTGAGTCACTTCAGGAAAAGAGCAAAGAACAACACGCGCCTGGTTCGCCAGCCGCGTGCCTTCCGTTGGCCCAGTGCTGGGGGCCAGAGTTCCGCGCACCCAAAGCGCGCCTTCATCGAGATGCGGCAGAAACTCGGAACCGATAACTCCGCCCACGGTAAGATAAATGCTGGCGGCAAAGCCCACCGCCGCCACACCCACCGTCGCGAAGCGGTGCTCGACGGCCCATCGTACAGCGTTGCGATAGTGCGTTTTCAAGAATTCCATTACCGGGTTGCGCCATTCGCTTACCCCCTTGCTGAACAACACACTGGATAGGACCGGCGCGAGGACCATGGAAAATACGAGCGCACCGAGGAGCGCAAAAGCTACAGTCCAGGCCATTGGATGAAAAAGCCGCCCCTCCACACGTTGCAGAGTGAAAATTGGCAAGTACGCGGTAATGATGATCCCGATTGCATAGAATACCGGGCGCTGCACTTCGTGCGCGGCCTCACGGATGCGCTCCATCGGCGTCTTGTAGGTGCTGCCGCCGTGGCCCAGGTGCCGGACGATGTTTTCCACCATCACCACCGCGCCGTCCACGACCATTCCGAAATCCAGCGCGCCAAGCGACAGCAAATTTGCAGGGATATCTTTCAGCTTTAGGCACGTCGCCGCAAATAACAGCGCGAACGGCACCGTCAGCGCGACGATGACCGCCCCGCGCACATTCCCCAGGAACAGAAAAAGTACGACAACTACCAGAATGATGCCCTCCGTGAGATTGTGCAGCACCGTATGAGTCGTGTAGCGGACCAGATCGCTTCGGTCAATAAACGGAACTACTTTTACGCCCGGCGGCAAGATCTGCTCATTCAATTCCTTGATCTTCGCGTGGATTCCCGCGAGTACTTCGTCCGCATTTGCGCCCTTGCGCAAGAGCACGATGCCCGAGACCACATCGTCGTTATCGACGATCTCGCCGTCTTCCCGATGAATCGCTCGCGCGAACTGGCCGAGCCGGATCTTGGGGCCTTGCGAAACGGCAGCAATATCTTTTATGCGCAGCGGCGTTCCGCTCTTGGTCATAATGACCGTGTTTTCGATATCGCGGACGTTTTTGACCAGTCCCACTTCCCGAACATTGATCTGTTGCAGCCCTGCTTCGATAAAGCTGCCACCCGCGTTGGCGTTGTTGTTCGTCAGTTGCTGTTCCACTTGAGCGAGGCTGAGACCGTAGGCGATTAGCTTGTTGGGATCAATGCGAACCTGATATTCGCGCGTGGGCCCGCCGAAGCTGGCGACATCGACGACATTGGGCACGGACTTGAAATTCTTCTCGATCACCCAATCCTCGATGGACTTCAACTCCATCACGTCGTAGTTCGGGTTCGTGCTTTTCAGCGTGAAGAAGTAGATTTGGCCGACGGGGCTCCAGTCCGTGCCCATCTGCGGCACGACGCCCGCCGGCAACGTCACTTGCGCAAGCCGTTCCAGAACCCTTTCCCGGTTCCAGGCGTTCTCTTCTTCGTCATCGAAAATCAGCTTCAGGTCCGAGAGGCCGAAGAGAGAAAACGAGCGCAAATGCACCATGTGGGGAATGCCGTTCATCACGACTTCGAGCGGAATCGTCACTTGCTGCTCGATTTGTTCCGCGGAAATTCCCGGCCATTGCGTGATGATCTCGACGTAGTTGTTGGCAACGTCGGGGTACGCCTCCACGGGAAGCTGATGAAACGAGACCGCGCCCCAGGCCAGCAACAGCACCGCGCTTCCAAGAACTAGAAGGCGGTTCTCCAGCGAAAAATCGACAAGTTTGCGAAGCATCTACTGCTCCACCGTGTTCTGAAACACCAGCGCGTTCTGAATCACTTGCTGGCCGGGCTGCAGGCCCGAAACAATCTCCTGCATGTTGTTTGCTAATGTCCGACCAACAGTAACCTCCGCTCGACGAAACTTTTTGTCCCCAGTCGGCAGGTAAACCCAGTTGCGATCGTGCAAATGCAAAATGGCGGTAGCCGGAACGGCTGCATACGTTTCCTTTTTCTGTCCATGGAAGGTTGCCGTAACAAACATGCCCACACGCATCAGCCCGGGATTGCGCACCTCGATGCGCACCTTGGCTGTGCGGAGCGTTGGATCGAGCACGGGAAGTACATTGTTGATGCGGCCGGTGAAAACCTTGTCGGGAAAAGCGTTCAGTCGGATTTCGGCGGTTTCCCCGACGTGTACGCTGGCGAGGTCATTTTCGTAAACATCGCAGAGAATCCATACATAACTCAGGTCGGAGATCGTGAACGGATTTGGTGAGCCTAGACCTGCCACACCCGAAGCATTCGTGACTTGCTGGTCAGTAATCACCCCTGAAACCGGAGCGCGAACATCCACAATTGCGGCCGGATGATCGACGTTGCCCCCGAGAACGCGAATCCGTTCGGTGGTGTTCTCCACGTCCACCTGGGCTTTGTTCTCGACGTCTTCCGCTGTCTGGAAATCGTTCAGGGAGATGGCGCCTTTGTCGTAGAGCAGTTTGGCCCGTTCGAATTGGATTCGCGCGAGTTTTGAGTCGGCGACCGCCTTGCGGTAATCGGAAAACGCAGCGGACATGTCCGCGCTTTGTATCCGCAGCAACAGTTGGCCTTTTTTCACCGTATCGCCCAGGCGCGCATGAACCTCTACCACGCGGCCAGTGGCAATCGAAATGACCGGCACGCTCCTGGAAATGTCCGGATTGACTGTCCCCGTTACCGTCAACTGCGACCGCGACTCATGTGCGACCGCCGTGGCCAAGGGAAACTGCTCTGGATGAGCCACCTGTATGAGGTTCGCATCTCCTTCTTGCTCGACTTTCGCCGGCGGCGGAGCCTCTGCCTTAGGATCACCTTTGCTTTCGCCGCAGCCCGCGAGCATCCCGCCTAAACTGAAAAATAAAATGATTCGTCCGAACCCCGCGCGCCTCATTGGACGACCTCACGTCCTACTGCTTGATTCAGTTGGCTCGCCGCGTTCAGATAAGAAGCCACGAGGTTCAAGTAATTGACTTGCACGCTCCGGTACTCAGCCTGCGCGTTCAGAAAATCCAGGAGCGACGCGGCGCCGTGTTCGTAGGAAAACGCGATCGTGTCCCGGACTCTCGACGCCTGCTGCAAATACTTGTCCTTATAGGGTTGCAGAAGGATCAACGTGCTGCCGACCGTGGCGTACGCGGAGTCCACGTCGGCGAAGACTTGCGCCCGCGTCGCTTCCATCAGCTTCTCGTTGCGGTCGATGTCCAGCTGCGTGCGCAACTTTTCGCCCTGGTTGCGGTCGAAAATACGCAGCGGGATGCTCACGCTGGCGCCCACCGTTTGGTGGTCGAACGGGTTGTTGAACGACGGGTTATACGTATACCACGCGCTGAAAGTCGGATCGGTCGACCCATTTGCCACCGCCAGTCGGTGATCGGTTTTCGCTTTGTCGACGGACTGCACCGCCGCCTTCAGGTCCGGCCGGTTATCCAGCGCCGTTTGCCGCACTTCGTCCAGCGGCGTGATTTGCCGGGAAAAATCAAAGGGGCCCGTCGCGTCGAATTGCTCAACCGGCGTCCGGTCGTTCAAGAGCATGAGCAGCTGGATTTTCGCGGTTTCCAGGCTCTCTTCCGCGGTTTGCAGATCAGACTCATAATTGACGCGCTGCAGCTCGAGACGGTCGAGATCGACCTGGGCGATCCCGCCGGCTTTGTAGCGTTCGCGATTCACGTCCAGGACGTGGTCGTAATACGCGAGATTTTCCTTTGCCAGTTCGAAAATGGCCTTTTGCTGAAGCGTCTGCACGAAAGCCGCGCGCAAAGCGAAGAGCAGGCTCCTCATCAAGTCCGCCTGGCCGGAAACGGAGATTCCCGTCGCTTTCTGAGCGCTTTCCAGCCGCAATTCGCGCTTATGCTGCCGTTCGTGCAGATAACTGATGATGGTTGCAAACTGGGTGCCGGTGAACGGCTGCCACACTCCCTTGTAGCGCGCGATTTGCGTCCCATCCGTCGACAGCGTGAAATTCGGATTCGGGCGAAGGTACGCCGTAATTTCCTGCGCCTTCGATTCATCGATGCCCAGCTTGCCGGCCAGCAGCGTCGGATTATTCTGCTCGAAGCGTTGCCGCACCTGCTCCCAGCTCAGGGGTGCCGGCGTTTGCGCCCGCGCGCTCGAGGGGAGCAAGACCAGCAGCGCAAGATATTTCCAGAAATGGTTTCTCATGATCGTTCAAACTCCACAAAAAGGTAAGGCCCGCTGGCCTCTATTTCTCAGTGCCGCGAAAACAATGGCGCATCCGCCGTCCGTCGCAAGGGCTGCGCCAATAGGGAAAAATACGGAGACAAGGGCACCTGGCTTCATTGACCTTCTCCACGAACGACTTCTTTTCAAGGAAGACGGCTGGTTCAGGCGAGGGAGGGGGGCGGCGCTCGTCCGTTGAGCTGGTCACTATAGATCGCAGCCGTGAACGAGATCTCCAGAGGCTCCAGGAGCCTCCTCACGGCCGGTAAAGCAAGGGCAAAAGAAGAGCGGAAAAAACCGAAGAACAGCAGGAAGGGACGGGCTACCGTGGAATGAGACGCAGCCAGTGATGGCGAGTGGCTCCCGCCTATCACTCGCAGAAACTTGCTCTCTTCCACGAAGATCTCCTGATCGTGCAAATCGTCCGTCATGGAGATCACAAAAAACAGGATGATCAGCGCGCAGCCCATCGCGATGATCTTCTGCCGATTGCTCGGCCGTCCCACGGTGGGCTTCGAGGCGCGGGAAAGGTTGCTGCCGAGCAGCGCGCATCCAAACAGCGCCACGCACACCTAGATGAGATTAAGCGCCAGTTCCACGGTCAAGAGTTATGGTATGCATTCCACCAGGCGGTTGCAACAGGCAATCCGCTACGGTTGTGTAATTTGGAGATGGCCAGCCAAGAATCAAGGGCGAGGCGGTTTCGGCACGGAGGTGCGGATTGCGCCGGAGGCGCTGGAGCGGCAGGAGGATCCGCTGGAACGGGTTTGGCGAAGCGAGAATCATCGATTTGCGGATCAATCTCGATTTTTTCGGCAGTGAGCGTCTGCTTGAGTTCCGTGCCGGGGCTGCCCTGGTCGATTCGGAATGGGAATCTCAGGCCATGGACGTCTTGGAAGTCCGAGAAATACGACTCCCAGGCAAGCTCTTGTTCTCCCGATTTCCGCACGCCTTCCCACTTCACCAGCAAAAAAGACGCGGCATCCAGAAAGTAAAAGCGCACTTCTCCATTCTTGTTCGTGAGTTTCAGGCGATAGACGGGCTTGTCGTCCAGGCTTTCCTTGCCCACTAGTTCGATCTGGTTGCCCTTGGCCTTGTAATCCACCAGCGGCCCGTCAAAGTCCGATTCGTCGGAGATGTTCTTGAGGTCTTCGGACGACATTGGCTGGGCGTCTTTGGTTTCCACGAAAGGATTGATCATCCAGCCGGAAGACTTGCCATCGTAAACGCGGACGATTTTTTGCCCTTCGACCGAGATTTCCACGTGCATCCTCAGCGGGCGCTTGAGCTCCACTACAAATACGCCTTCCTCGCCGTGGGCGAAGGCTATGCGGCCGGTGATGCGTTCGGATTGCACGGCTTTGAGCTTGGCAACTCCACCGCGCGCCTCCAGCGCTTTCTTGACGATTTCGTCCACGGTCTGGGCAGCCGCCGCCGGCGGCAAGGACAAGAGCAACGCGATCGAGAGGATACGTGTTTTCATTGCTTGCTCGCTGGCGGTTTGTCGAAGAAACAATGAGGCCCGCGCAAGATTCATCCTAGGAGTAGAAGCGCCCAGGGTCAAATGCGTTGCCAGGCGGCACAAACCTTGCGTTTGCCTCCGTTGGCATCCCGGCTTCTGACTATGCCCCAGGACTTCTTTCTTCTTCAACTTTCAACTTTCGACTTTCAACTTTCGACTGTGAACCTCTTCGCCAGTCACGAGTCACCAGTCTTTTTGAGACTTCACTCGATGAATTTCGGAGTCCAGGATCGATGCGCTGTAAAGTTAGCGAAACAATTTTTCCTTAGACTCCATTGCATGTAGATTTAGAGCGGCGCCGAACGATGAAGAATCAATCCTCTTTGGGGATCGGGGAAAAAGGCCTATGAAATCGCGAGTCGTGACCGGTGGTTTTCTTTTGATTTGCCTGGATTTTTGCGCGGGCGCTTGGTGCCAGCAAGAACCTGCCGGTGAGGGGCGGCCCATCACGCCCGCCGGCACTCTGGTGATCGATGCGGCGACTCATTTGCCGGCTGTCGGGGCCATGCCCATGACCATGCTTCGCAGTCCCGACGTTCTCGGCCACGGCGGCAAGGGCCGCTATCTCCTGGTGGTCAATAGCGGGTACGGTGTGCAGTTCAGCGAGGACACCAATCGGGCCCAGCAATCGATTGCGGTGCTCGACCTGAATGCGACTCCGGAGCCGTCCGTTATTCAGAACGTGTATTTTCCTACTCCCCAAAGCGCCAACGTCGGCCTGGCTTTTTCACCCACTGCCGGGGCCAGCGGCACATTTGAAATGTACGTTTCCGGCGGATTCGAAAACAAAGTCTGGATCTTTCGCTTTGACCCAAAGGCCGCGCAGCCGGTGCAGCCGGAATCTCCCGGGCCGAATTCGCGAGTAGAAGCTCCCTCTTTCGAAATCACCAAAGCCGGCGAAGTTTCCCGCTTGGATTACAACAAAGGAAGGGCCGCGCTCTATCCCACGGGCTTGGCGGTAACACCGGATGGCGCCACTTTGGTGACGGCGAACAATCTGGGAGACAACGTGACCATTGTCCGCGGTCTCCGCGATGCGCGGCGCATGGAGAGGGTCGACTTGCACCACCCCGGAAAGCCTGGCGAGAACATTTATCCCTACAGCGTGGTGCTCCTGGGAACGGGCAAGAACGCGCGCGCGTATGTATCGTGCTGGAACGATTCCTCGGTGGCGGTGATTCCGCTGAGCGGCAAGAGCGCCGTGCGCAAGTACATCGTCGTCGACCGGCATCCGACGGCGATGACGCCGAATGCCACCGGCGCCCGGCTCTATGTCGCGAATTCGAACGCCGACAGCGTCTCGGTGATTGACACCGCGACGGACCTGGAGATCGAGCGCATCGACGTCCGGCTGGCGGAAGATGCTTTGCCCGGAGCGAGTCCCGAGGGCATGGCGCTCAGTGAAGATGAAAAGACGCTGTATGTGGCGAACGCTCACAGCAACGCGGTAGCGGTCGTGGCGCTTTCCGAAAAAGCGCGCGGCGGAAAAGCAGCCGACAAAATGTCTGAAGTTTCGAAATCGAAAATCCTGGGTCTTATTCCCACAGGTCAGTATCCCTCCGCAATCGTCGTGGCGGACGGCAAACTCTTCATCGGCAACGGCAAAGGAACGGGATTCGAACCATCGTCCATGCGCGTGAACAACAGCGGTCGCACGCCAAATCCGCCCAACGCCGCGTTTCCCCCGAACAAAGAAAAGAACCGCCAGGGTGGCCAATACAGCGGCTCGATTGTCTCCGGAAATATCAGCATGCTTTCCCTGCCGGACGGCCCGACGCTGGCGCATTACACCCAACAGACCATGCAGAATGACGGCCTGATGGATTTCGCTCCCCCAAAACTTTTTGCAGGAAACAGCCCGATCAAGCACGTCATCTATATCATCAAGGAAAATCGCACCTACGATCAGGTGTTTGGCGATGTGAAATCTTCCGGCGACGGAAATCCCGCCGATGGACAGCCCGGCTTTGCGATCTTCGGAAATGACGCTGCCGCGCAGCGTCCGGATGGCGCGCGGCAAGTCGTGACCCCCAATCATCACGCGCTGGCGCACCGCTTCGGTTTGTTCGATCGTTTCTTCGTGAATTCCGAAGCCAGCCCCGACGGTCATAACTGGTCGACCGCCGCGTTCTCTACCGATTACGTGGACAAAGCGTTCCGCTGGAACTATTCCGATCGCGGACGCACTTACGATTTCGAAGGCTACAACCGCCTTCCGGACTACGAGCCCCCCGGTGATTTGCAAATCGAGAAGTTCAATGGCGATGTTCTGGCCGCCTTGACGGACCTCCTGGAAAAGCATCTTCCCTATCACCAGGGTTTCCTGGATGTCGGTGAACCCAAAAGTCTTTATCTTTGGGACGCCGCTGCGCGCACCGGCTTGACCTACCGCAATTACGGCGAATTCGTAACCGTGATTTCGGCTAAAGATGTCGAATCCGCCGGGCAAAAAAAGCACAAGAGTTATCCCGACATTTCGAACGCCGTGCGCGCCATCGCCAATAAGGAGTCGCTGCAAAATCATCTCAGCCCCAGCTTTCGCAGTTTCGACGTGACCGCGCCGGACAGCATGACCGTGGATTGCTACAAAACCGCGCTAGATGCGTCAGCCGCTTCCGATCCCGCGGTAACGCGGAACAATTCAAATGAGAAATGCCGCGGCAATTCGCGCTTCGGCGAATGGCTCGCCGAATTTCAGGGATTCGTCAAGGACCGCGCAGCCGGCCGCGCCGACTCCATGCCCGCGCTCACCGTTATGCGGTTTCCCAACGATCACACCACCGGAATGAAAAATAATTTCCCCACGCCGCAATTCATGGTCGCGGACAATGATTACGCCGTGGGCCGGCTGGTCGAGGCAGTCTCGTCGAGCGCGTATTGGAAAGACACCGCCATTTTCATCGTCGAAGATGACGCGCAGTCCGGCCCGGACCACGTGGACTCGCATCGTTCGGTGGCGCTGGTCATCAGCGCCTACAACAAGCCTGGAGCATTGATTCACAAATTTCACAGCACCGTCAGCATGATTCGCACGATCGAAATACTCCTGGGAATCGCGCCGATGAACCAGCTCGACGCGTCGGCGATTCCGATGGATATTTTTCAGGAGACTCCTGACTTAACGCCGTACAAAGCGGTGTTGCCAACCATCGCCGCGGACAACTTGATTACGCACAAGCCGAAAGACAAAACCGCCGCCGCGTGGATGAAAAAGTCCAACCGGCAAAATTTCGCGCATGCGGACATGGCCGACCCGAAAGTTTTGAACGCGGTCATCTGGTTCGCGTGCACCGGAAGCGGGTCAAACTTTCCGCAAACGGCGCAATTGCCGGCGTATGAAGCCATGCGTCTCGGAATCGCCAACCTCAGTGAGGAGAAGAGTGGCGCCAAAAAGGACGACGACGATTGAATCGCCCACCTAGTCACTGTCATTCCGACCGCAGCGAGGAATCTGCTTTCTTCAAAAGGCCGCGAAAAACCAGGTTCCTCGGGCAAAACCCAGCCCTCGGAATGACAAGTTTCTCAGTCTTTTCGCAACGCAAAAACTTACCTCCAAAACATCAGCGGAACAGGAGCGAACTAAACTCCGTCAAATTGCGGCGCCACACCATCCAGGTGTGCGAGCCGGGCGTCTCGATGTCCACGTGCTTGATATTTTTCGACGCCAGCCAGGCGCGGAACTGGCGATTGATATCGAGCAAACGATCCTCCGTCCCGCAGGCAATCCAAAGCAGGTGAAGTCGTTCGGTGGCCTTGGAATCCAGCGTTGGAAATTCTTTGTCAAATTCCTCGGTGATGCCTCCGGAGCTGAACGCGCCGATCCAGGCAAACTTGTCCAGTGTGTTCAGGCCGGTCAGCAAAGATTCGGAGCCGCCCATGGAAAGCCCTGCGATGGCGCGAGAGTTGCGATCCTTGACCACCAGATACTCGGCTTCCACGCGCGGAAGCACTTCGGTCAGCAGGGCTTCACGGAACTTATCGAAATTTCGCTCCGTGAGCGCGCGATCGTGAAACACCACGGAGTTGGGAAGAAGAACTTCGGGCGCGCCGTAACCGAGCGGCATGACGATAATCATGGGCTTGGCTTTGCCTTGCGCAAACAGATTGTCCAGGATCACGTTGGCGCGGCCCACCGCCGTCCAGGCGTTGGCGTCGTCGCTGTACCCATGCAACAGATAGAGGACGGGATACGTTTGCTTTCCGCGCGGGTCGTAACCCGGCGGCGTGTAAACGAAGTAGCCGCGATCATCGCCCACCACCGCCGACCTGTAGAAATGATGATGAATCTCGCCGTGCGGCACCGCGCCAATCTCCCACGAAAGCGAAGCCGGCCCGGGAACGTGCACCTCGCTAGCGCGATAGAGGAAGTTCGGCTTTACCGCGTAATTGGAAGGGTCGAACAGGGCCACGCCATCGGCGATGATCGTGTACCCGTAATAATCGGCAGCCAGCGGCTCGGTGGTCACACTCCAGACGCCCTGATCGTCCTTTTGCATGGGCAAAGGCTTGGCCACGCCTTCGATCGAAACGGCGACTTCCTTGTCGTTGGGACCGCGGAAGCGAAACGTGACGGTCTTGTCGGCATGCACCTCGGGCGAACTCAGTGGCGGTGGAGTTTGCGCTCGTACGGTAGTGGTCATGCAACCCATGAACAGGATGGCGAGCGCAAAGTGGAGTCGTTTCATGATTCCTCGTTGCGGCGCGCTCTCATGGAGACCTCGATTCCGAGCGCCGCGTCGAGGGATGATACAACAGGCGGTGCCGGAGCGTGGCAAGTGGGCTAACCCTGCGGCGGGGTGGCGGGAACGATTCGTTTTGAGGAATAGGGAACGGCCCGCCTAGGAAGGCGGGCGGGCCCTACAAGGACAAATACAAAGGCAAAGAAAGAGAGGGCGGGCCGAGACCCGCCCCTACAGAGGCGCGAGCAGAGGCAAAAGAAGGAGGGACGGACTCAAGTCCGCCCTACATTACAAGGCGTCTTTAGGAGGCGTCCTTGATGTCTTCGCGGGCGCGCTTTTCGGCAGTTTTTGCTTCGGTGCGGGAATTGGCACCGGGCTTCAGGGTGCGGATTGCTTTGCTCAGGTCCACGGCCTTGTCATTCGACGGGGCGGAGCACGATTTGACGTCGCCAAGCGGCTTCGCGCCGGTCACATCCCATTTGAGGCAGTTGAATTTGAGATTGAGATTGTGGCTAACGTGAAGGGTGGCTACGCAATCGCTCAGGGTCTTGAATCCGGCGCAAGCGTCCTTCAGGCTGGTGCGCGGAGGCAGCACCGCCTGCAATTGCAGAGATAACTTCTTTTCTTGCTCTTTGTTGGCGGCGAGCTGTTCGCTGGCCGTGGGGCTCGGACTTTTCTTGATCCACTTGAGTGGATTGTAGGAACGCGCCGCTGCTCGCGCGCCAGCAGGCAAAAAGCTAACTCCGGCGACGGCAACGGCAACGATAATCCATTTGTTTTTCATACTGGCCTCTTTCGAGAGCCGGGCTTGCTCTGGCTTCAGTAAGCCATGCTCGGGGGTTGTGTTCGAGGCTTCGGGAGTACAGTACTCCCACAATTGGTCACGCTGGCCTTTTGGGCAGATGGAAATTGCGGTCACGGCGCCAGGGCAGACTGGCGCTGCTGCAGGAAGCGGCGGACGGAGGCGTCGCGTTCGAGGCCGATGGCGATTTCGTAGGCGCGGCAGGCCTCTGCGTGCGCCCCGGTCTTGGCCAGCAACTCCGCGCGTGCGGCCCAATAGGGCTGGTATTCGGCGAGGCGGCCATCGGTGGCTACCTCTTGCAAGGCGTCGAGAGCGGCGCTGGCGCCATGCAACTCCGCGATGGCCAGCGCGCGATTGATGGCGACGACCGGAGAGCCCGAGAGCGCCAAGAGCGCATCGTAGAGCCGCACTACGGCTGCCCAGTTGGGCTGACCGGTGCGGCGGCGATGAACATGCGCCGACTGCAAGGCGCCTTCTAATTGGTAGCGGCCAATGGAGCCCAGCGCGCCGGCGCGGAGGAGGAGCGACTCGGCTTCTGCGATCATTTGCGAATCCCACAGCGAGGGATCCTGCTCGGCCAGCGGCACGTAATCGCCCTGCGGATTGCGGCGCGCCAGGCGGCGAGCTTCGGCGTGGAGCAGGAGCGCGAGCAGGCCCAGCGCTTCCGGCTCGCTCGGCAGCAGTTCGGTTACGAGCCGGGCCAGGAACATGGCCTCTGCTGTGAGATCGCGGCGGGCGGCGTCGGTGCCGCCCGGGTCGGTCCAACCTTCGGCGAAGGCGGCGTAGACGGCGTCGAGCGCGGTATCGAGGCGAGCGGGAAGCTGCTCGCGGTCTGGAACGCTGAAGGGAATGCCAGCCTGGCGAATTTTTTCCTTGGCGCGGCCGAGGCGCTTACCCATGGCGGCCGGAGAAGTGAGGAACGCTGAGGCGATAGTCTTGGCATCCAGCCCGAGCACGACTTGCAAGATTAACGGAGCGCGGATGCCGGCCTCGATGGCGGGATGCGCGCAGACGAACATCAGCGCGAGACGCTGATCGGGGATCTCCGTTTCGGTGGCGGCAGCATCGAGCCCTTCGGCCATAACTTTCAACTGATCGGCGGCTATTTCATGCCGGCGGCGGCCTCGGTGGAGATCGATCGCTTTTCGGCGGGCGACGGTCAGCAGCCATCCTTCCGGGTTTGCAGGGCAGCCTTTCACTGGCCAATCCGCCAGCGCCGCGGCGAACGCTTCCGAAAGGGCGTCTTCGGCGGCAGCCACGTCGCGCGTGCGTGCCGCAAGAAAGGCGACGAGCTTGGCTTGCGCGTCGCCTTCGCGGGAGTTCATCGGCTTAGGCTGCGGGACAGCTCACTTTGCATGCTCCAGATGGGACGCACCTCGACGACACCGTGACTGGCGCCCGGGCAACGCGAGGCCCAGGAGATCGCGGAATCGAGATCGGGGACGTCGATGAGATAGTAGCCGCCAACCTGCTCTTTCGAGTCGACGTAAGGGCCGTCGAGCACTTGCGGCTTGCCATTGGCGAGGCGGACAGTCGTGGCGGTTGAGACCGCTTGGAGGCGGTTCGAGCCCTTGAGGACGCCGGCCTTGTTGAGGGCCTCTGTGTAGGCGCCATAGGCGGCCATCCCTTGCTCCTGCTCGGCTTTGGACATCTTGGGCCAACTGGCTTCGTTCACGTAAACCATCAAAAGATATTGCATAGAAAACCTCCCTCATGGATTGTATGCGGGCGCTGTGTGCCGTCACTACAATGACGTTTGAGGTTTGCCGATTTGGACAGCTTGAGAATTTGTGTGGCGGCGGGGCGGAGCTGGTTATAGACGCGCTGGATTGGATTGCGCACCTGGCCGGGCCTCAGACGGGATGCTGGTACAGGCCGATCACATTTCCTCCTGGATCGCGGAACCGCGCGGTGATTTCGGGGGCATCGGCGCCGAGGGGCTGGACGATCTCGCCTCCATGGGCTACTACGGCGTCGACGGCTGCGGCCACGCTGTCCACTATGATGTAAAACAGGAGGCCGGGCTTTGCCGCGGGGGGACGCCCCAGCACCCACGCTCCGCTTACTTGGCCCGTCGTGTCGTCAAAAGCGGTGCTGCCATCGCCGCGCTTCCGGATGTTCCAGCCGAAGACCTGCTTGTAGAAGTCGGCACAGCGCGCAATGTCGGTGGCGGGCATCTCCAGGTAACAAATCTTTCCGTTGACAATGGTGGGAGGCATCGGCGCTCCTTCGCAGGCGCGGCCATTCTAACAGTTCACAAAGGGAAATCAATTCCGCACCGTCCCGGAGCGAACCCACAAAACCACGAAAACTCCTGTTGACGGCCAAAAGGAATGTGATAGGCTGGCTTTTTCTCCTGTTGACCGTCTAAAGGAACGTATGGGAAATTCCAAATCGGAAGTTCTGCAGGGAACGCTGGATTTGCTGGTGCTGAAGACCCTGGATTCCATGGGGCCGATGCACGGGTTTGGTATGGCGATGCGCATCCAGCAGGTTTCCGAAGACTTGCTGCAATTGAACCAGGGGACGCTGTATCCGGCGCTGCTGCGGCTGCAGCAACGCGGGTGGATCGCCTCCAAGTGGGGCGTTTCGGAGAATAATCGCAGGGCCAAGTATTACTCACTGACGCGGGCGGGGCGCAAGCAACTCGAAGAGGAAGCGGAAAGCTGGGGGCGCATGTCCGCGATGATCAACCGTGTGCTGAGGACGAGTTAGCTTATGCGCGAATTTTTCCGCACGGTTACGCAACGGCTCGCGGCGCTGTTTCGGCGGCGCCGCTTGGAAGACGACTTGGACGAGGAACTGCGCTCGCACCTGGAGATGGCGGTTGAATTGAATCTGCGCAAAGGCATGAGCGCTGAGGAGGCACGGCGCGAAGCGTTGCGCAGCTTCGGCGGGGTCGAGCAAACCAAGGAAACTTACCGCGACCAGAGAGGACTGCCGATGATCGAGACGACGCTGCAAGATCTCCGCTTTGGCTTGCGCATGCTCCGCCGCAGCCCGGGCTTTTCTCTTCTGGCAATCCTGTGCCTGACTTTGGGCATCGGCGCCAATGCCGCCGTCTTCAGTTGGGTCGAGGGGATCTTATTCCGGCCGTACCCGTTGGTCACCCACCAGGAGCAACTGTTTGCTCTTACCGGAACGGCGCGCGGCGAGGGCCGTACTGCTATTTCCTGGCCGGATCTCCTCGATTTGCAGCGCGGTTGCACGCTGATTGACTCATTTATCGTGAACAAAATCATGGGCACCGCTCTCAGCATCGGCGACCGGGCTGAGATTCTGACAGGAAGCATCGTGTCAACGAATTATTTTGACGCCATCGGTGTCCATCCCCTTCTTGGCCGCGGATTCGAGCCGGGCGAAGACTCCGGACGGAACGCCCATCCCGTCACCGTGATCAGCTACCAGCTGTGGCAAAGCCGATTCAAGGGCGATCCGCAAATTATCGGGAAAACGCAGCGGCTCAATAACGTGGTGCACACCATTGTTGGTGTTGCGCCAGAGGGTTTTTATGGGACTTTTGTGGGCTGGGCGATGCAGTTCTGGGTGCCCGCGTCGATGGAGGAAACATTCGAAGCTGGCGGCTACAAACTTGAGGATCGCGGCGCGCGCTGGATTGAAGCTTACGTGCGGCTCAAGCCTGGCGTGACCCGCCAGCAGGCGCAGCAGGAGATGAGCGCTGTGGCAAAACGATTGGAAGCGGATTATCCGGATACCAACCGGGGCCGCGGCATTCAGCTGTGGCCTTTGTGGCAAACACCGTTCAACAATGCGGGGACGCTGCTGCCGACGCTGGAGATCATGTTCGCGGTGGTGGTCTTTGTTTTGCTCATCGCGTGCGCGAACGTTGGAAATTTGCTGCTGGTGAGGTCGTTCGCGCGTCGGCATGAGATGACCGTGCGGCTGGCTATCGGCGCGGGGCGCGGGCGGTTGCTGAAGCAGCTTTTCACGGAAGGCTTGATCCTGGCGGCTATTGGAGCAGCCGGTGGATTGCTTGTCGCGCACTGGTGCCGTCACGCGCTCGTATTGCTCTTCCCGGCGCGGGGAGGGGTAGCCATGCACCTGCCGGGAGAAATCGATTGGCGGGTTCTGGCGCTGAGCGCCGGGGTTTGCGTGATCGCGACGCTGTTGCTGGGATTGGTTCCCGCAATGCAGACCGGGAAGATTGATCTTGCCGGCGCGCTGAAATCCGACTCGGCAGGGGTTGTTGGCGGCGGTGGAAGAGCGTGGGTCCGCTCGGGCCTGGTGGTAGTCCAGGTTTCCCTGAGTTTCATTTTGCTGGTGGGGGCGGGGCTGCTGATGCGAAGCCTGCAGAAAATTCGAAATACCAGCCCCGGCTTTTCGACGCGCAACGTGCTGGACACTGCCGTCCTTTTGGTGTCCGCCGGATACGATGCGCCGCGCGCCCAGAGTTTCCAGGACGAACTGCTGGAGCGGGTGAAGGCGTTGCCGGGCGTGGAGGCGGCAGCATTCGCGCGAATGACGCCACTCAGCTATGGAAGTTTTTCTTCGACACCGATCGCCGTCGATGGTTATCAGCCGCCGCCTGAGGAGCAGCCTACGGTGCAGTACAACGAAGTGGGGCCGGACTATTTCGCGACGATGGGCATTCCCTTGGTGTCCGGCCGCGAATTCACTCGGGCGGATGACGAAAAGGCGGCTCTGGTGGCCGTCGTGAATGAAACGATGGCCGCGAAGTATTGGCGCGGCAAGAATCCGATTGGCGAGCGGGTCCAGGTCAAGGGCCGATGGATGCAAGTGGTCGGTGTGGCAAAAGATTCCAAGTACGACAGCGTTCGGGAGACACCCAAACCCTTTTTCTATGTGTCTCGGCGCCAGAATTTCACAATCGGGGCGGGCTTGTATATCCGAACACGGCTGAGCCCGGAGACCATGGCGATGGCGCTAACGCGCGAGGTGCACGCACTGGACGCAAATCTTGCCCTCTACGAGGTGATCACCTTGCAGGAACAACTGGATCGCTCGACATCGCCGCAGATGGTGGCCGTAACTCTAGTTGGAGTTTTAGGCGGGTTGGCGCTGCTACTCGCTGCCATCGGATTGTATGGCGTGATGTCGTACGCAGTGTCGCAGAGCACGCGCGAGCTGGGGCTGCGCATGGCGCTTGGCGCCGGCGCGACTAATTTGTTGAAGCTGGTGCTGGCGCGTGGCTTGGCGTTGACCGCCAGCGGCGTAGCCTTGGGTGCGGCGGTAGCGCTTGCATTGACGCGGCTGCTCGGGAGCCTGTTGTACAAAGTTAGCCCGCGCGACCCGCGGGCATTCGCGTCGGCGTTCGTAGTGATGACCATCACGGCTTTGGCGGCGAGTCTTTTGCCCGCTTGGCGCGCGACGCGCACCGATCCGGTGCAGGCGCTGCGGGATTGAAGCGCCGCGTTCGAAACCCAATGTGACCAAGAGGTCGTGCTTCGGCGTAGACAGGTTACGCGGATCCCTTCCTGGTGCCTCTGACTCCGAAGCCGCTGCGGCGTAGCACCTAACACATCCAAGAGTTTCGCCGCCATGGCGGCCTATTCCTGACACACACACATAATAATTTTCCCGACTGGGCAAACGGATCGCATGGAGTGAGGCTGGCGGTGCACCTTGTCCTCGTCGAGTTGGAGCAGGTTCCTTCTATGCTACTGTGGGCGATTCTTGGGGAGGTGGGCGGATGAGGACATTCATTCGAAACGGGCTGGCCTGGATTGGAGCGGCCTTGGCGCTCGCAGCAGCGACGGGAGCGCAGAAGCCGCCGCTGCTACCGGAGAAAGACGTGGCGGCGCTGGCGAATGAACTGAGTGGAGAGACTGCCAAGCGGAATTTGGAAGGGATTGCGCGGTTCCACCGGCAGCGCGGATCGCGTGGATTTCACGAAGCGGCGGAACTGGTGGCGGAACGTTTGCGCGCGTATGGCTTGAGCGACGTGGCGATCCTGCAGTTTCCGGCGGATGGGAAGATTTTTTATGGAACGCAGCGGTCGCGTCCGGCGTGGGATGCAGACTTTGGCGAGTTGAGCGAGGTAGGTATAGACACTGATCCGTGTCCGCCGCGTCCGGACTACAAGCCAGCGCCGGGAGTCGGTATCGGGGCGGTAGTTTGCATCGCACTAAGAGCGAAATTGATCGGCAGCTATGAGGCGGAGCCGGTGGTGCTGGGAGAGGATAGCGAATCAGCGGATGTGACAACGGATTTGGTGGATGTGGGCGAGGGGACGAGGGAGGGCGATTACGCAGGGAAGAACGTAGAAGGGAAGATTGTGCTGGTGAGCGCGCAACCTGGGACGGTGCAGGATTTGGCGGTGGGAAAATTCGGCGCGGCGGGGATCGTGAGCTATGCACAGAACCAGAAAACGGCATGGTGGGGCGAGGATGAGAATTTGATTCGGTGGGGACACTTGGAGACGTTTTCACCGAACAAGACATTTGGGTTCATGGTGTCCCTGAAGACGGCGTGGGGATTGCGCGAGCGGCTGGTGCGCGGAGAAAAGATTCGATTGCATGCGGTGGTGAAGGCGGGGCAGCATCCCGGGAATTATGAAGTGGTGACGGCGACGATTCCGGGGGCGGATGCGAAGCTGAAGGAAGAAGAGATTGCGTTTAGCTGCCACCTGGATCATCAGCGGCCGGGGGCGAACGACAATGCCAGCGGGTGCGCGACGATTCTGGAGGTGGCGCGGACGCTGCAGAAATTGATCAATGAGGGGAAGCTAGCGCGACCGGCGCGGACCATTCGGTTTTATTGGCCTCCCGAAATTGAGGGAACGATGGCGCTGCTAACCTCTCCTCCGCGCACGTACAAAATGCAACTTGATACGAAACGGAGCTTCGACGGCTCTGTCCCACTACCGCAGTCTGGCGGGGGCTCCTTAACGCAAACAGGCCTAGCTTTAGCCAAACGGATCAAAGCGGTGGTGCACATGGACATGGTGGGGGGAGGGCCGGAGACGAAGGCAGTGTTCCACGTAACACGCGGGCCAATGAGCTTGCCGAGCTTTGCGCATGACGTGGCGTGGGCGTTCGCGGAGTTTGTGAATGAGGAGTCGTATAAGTTTGCGGCGACGGGGAAGGCTGAGTATTCGCTGGTGGCGCCGGAGGGCGGCAAGGAGCCGCTGCGGGCGGAGTATTCGGCGTACACAATGGGGAGCGACCACGATGTGTATCAGGATTCGTCGTTTGGGATACCGGCGATTTATTTGAATGACTGGCCGGACCGCTACATTCACACGAATTTCGATACGGCGGCAAATATCGACCCGACAAAGTTGAAGAGGGCGGCCTTTATCGGGGCGGCGAGCGGGTATTTTTTGGCCCAGCTCACTACTCTTGGTGGCGTCGATCTGTTCTCGGTTGTAACCCGAGGCCGTGACGCAAGACTTCTACTTTCCAGTAGCCGCGTTCGAGAGCTAGCGAATGACGAAAGAACGGTAATGCACCGAAGCGTAGCGCACTACGACGGGGAGCTGGCTCTTTCCTTGCATCGATTCTCGGTGCGGCCAAGCGGATCTTTTCAGACTTCCAACGAAGCTGTGCCGAGCGCTTCTAATGAGCAAAAAACAAGCGGCAACGGCAGTCTGGTCTATTCGCGCAAGCCAGAGCCGAAAGGGCCGCTGGCGGTGTTTGGGTATGACTATTTTGCGGATCACGCGAAGGCGGCGGGAGTGGCGACGCCGAAGCTGCTGAGTTATGAAGGATTGTGGGGCGGGGGCGAAGAGTACGCGTATGAGGTGCTGAATTTTGCGAATGGGAAGCGGAACGCGCAGGAGATTCGGGATGCAGTGTCGGCGGAGTATGGGCCGGTGCTGTTGGATATGGTGGCGGAGTATTTGAGGGCGCTGGAGAAGATTGGAGTGGTGGAGCAGGTGAAGTGAATTCGGAAAATGGAAATTGGAAATTCGAAGAGCGAAATTCGATGCCTCGGGATAAGCGGATCGATCGAAGAGGGGCACGATGTATCGTGCCCCTACAGGTGTCGATGGGGCGCGGTATGCTAACATCAAGATTTGCGCTTTGAGCAGGAGTCCGGGTAGATGGCAGCGACGATGAAGGCGTTGCGGAAGATGCGGGCCTCGAGGGGCTTGCAGATGGATACGGTCGCGGTGCCTTTGATCGGGCCGACCGACGTTTTGGTGCGGGTGAAGACGGCCTCGATTTGCGGGACGGATTTGCATATTTATGGGTGGGACCGCTGGTCGCAGGGGCGCATCA